>Ga0335078_10000566_pt1 | contig 56502 bp, 41 predicted proteins | sample Lox_Sample_32_FD_206711 | JGI IMG/M metagenome (GOLD analysis project Ga0335078, IMG submission 206711) | Soil microbial communities from Loxahatchee National Wildlife Refuge, Florida, United States - Lox_Sample_3.2 | ecosystem: Environmental > Terrestrial > Soil > Wetlands | place: USA... | reverse complement strand
CACCTCGGTGATCGGATATGAAGTGAGCGAAGTGCTGGATGTCGAACCGGCGCGATATTTCGTGCAGGTGACCAAGCGCGAGAAGCGGGCCTGCAAAGCCTGTCCCGAGCAGGGTGTAACGGCGGCGGCGCTTCCTCTCCGGATCATCGATAAAAGCCTGGTGTCGGATCGAGTGATTATCAATACGGTGGTGAACAAGTACTGTGATCACAGCCCACTTTATCGTCAAAGTGTAGCCTTGTTGCGTGACGCGGGCATCGATATCAGCCGGGCTACGATGTGCGGCTGGGTGATGACCATCGGAGAGATGTTGATGCCGGTCGCCGGGGCAATGCGCAGCCAGTTGCTGGCCGGCAGCTATATCCAGGCGGATGAAACTCCGGTCGATGTGCAGACGCACGACGGAAGCGGCACCAACCATCAGGCCTATCTCTGGCAGTACGGAACGCCGTGCGGCATGACGGTTTTTGATTTTCGCATGAGCCGCAAACGCGAGGGTCCGCTGAGCTTCCTCGGCAACTTCGAAGGACTTCTGCAAACGGATGGATACGCCGCATACGACCGCGTGGGCGGTCCGAAGATGGTGCACGCGGCCTGTTGGAGCCACGCCAGGAGGTACTTCGTAGATGCGGTCAAACTCAATAAACAGGATGCCGCGTCAATCCGCGCGGTGGAACTGATCAACGAGTTGTTCGTCATCGATGCCCAGGCGCGGAACGAAAAGATGGATCATGCCGCACGCCATGCTCGGCGCCACCAGAAAGCTCCGCCCGTGCTCGCCGAAATCCGCAGTCACGTCCTGGAGATGAGCAAGACGGCGCTGCCCAGCAGCGCCGCCGGCCAGGCCTGCAGATACACGCTTGCTCTTTGGAAAAAGCTGATTCGCTTCCTCGATCATCCCGAACTGGAGCTCAGCAACAATCTTGCCGAGAATTCGATGAGGCCTATCGCTGTTGGCAGAGGCAACTGGATCCATATCGGGAGCGAGCAAGCCGGGCCGCGAATAGCCGCGATCATGTCTGTCATCGAAAGCTGTCGTCGGCTCAAAATCCCTGTACGCGACTATCTCGCCGATATCTTGCCCGGGCTTGCAAACACACCGTTACAGCGCATCGCAGAACTCACCCCCGCCAACTGGTCCCGCAAGTAAATCAGCCATGCATTTGGTCTGACGCGTACTGACGACGCGTTTGCGGATTGTCGCTGCCGGTAGCCGCAACTCGCGAACCGCGCGGAAGAAGGCCCGGACGCAAGGCAGCCGCTCACCGTGATCTTCAATGACGGCCGTCCGCCGCAGCAGGCGTATAACTACATGGTTACCGCGGCGATGCTCTATGTGTTTGACGACGGCCGTCAGACGATCTCGCTCAACGAGCTCGACCTGGCGGCAATGTACAACGTGAATCGACAGGCAGGAATCGAATTCCTGATACCTGAGGTCATTTACGCGCAAAAGACAGGCCGGGTGGCGACAAAAGAGGCTGGGGCTTGTTCACCAAGTGGCGGCGCCCCGCTAGTTTTCGACGACAGCTTTGGAGAGATTGCGCGGCCGGTCGACGTCGACGCCGTGCTCGAGCGCCATGAAGTAGGCGAAGAGCTGCAGCGGGACGACCTCAAGGATGGGCAGCAGGTATTCGCTCGCAGGTGGAACCAAGATGCAGTCGGCTGCGAGCGCGGGAACCTGCGTGTCGCCGGAGTTGGCGAGCGCGATAACCCGCGCTCCCTGCGCCTTCATGTCGGCGAGGAGTTGCAAGGTCTTTTCGTAGCGAAAGACCGAGGCTTCGAGTTCAGGGTCCACCGTAGCGAGCACGACGAGCGGCACGCGGTCGCTGACCAGCGCATTGGGGCCGTGCTTGAGCTCGCCTGCCGGGTAGCCCTCGGCGTGCACGTAGGAAGATTCCTTCAATTTGAGTGCGCCTTCGCGGGCGATGGCGTAATGGACGCCGCGCCCGAGGTAGAGGAAAGTTGCGGCGGAGGAGTACTTCGCGGCGAGCCCGGCGGCCTGGCCGCGCCACGCATCGAGTTGCGCGGCGAGCTTAGCGGGCAGCGCGGCGACTTCAGCGATGTGCGCGGAGAGCGCGGCAGAATCCATGCCGTTGAGGCGGCGACTGAGACGCGCGCCCTCGTAGAGCGCCAGCAAATAGAGCACGGCCAACTGGCAGGCGAAGCTTTTCGTGGCGGGGATGGCCTTCTCGACGCCCGCGGCCAGTGGCATGGAGACATCGGCCTCGATGGCCATGGTGGATTCGGCGTGATTGGTGATGGCGAGGGTCTTCTGGCCCTGGCGATGCGCTTCTTCGAGCACGGCCAGCGTGTCCGAGGTTTCGCCGGACTGCGACAGGACGATGACGCTGGGATGGCGCACGTCGATATAGGGTGAAACGCTGAAGGCGCCTCCCCCGCGGCAACTGTACTCGCTCGCGTACTCGACGTCGACGACGAGGCCGCAGAGGTCTTCGAGGAGAATCTCGCCGTAGAGGCCGCTGTGGCGGCTTGAGCCGCTGGCGGCAATCAGGACTTCACCTGCGGTATTCGCCCAGTCCGCAAGCCGCGCGGCGACTTCCGGGTTCAACGACAGGCCGGAGTGATAGAGACTAAGGGTGCGCTCGAGCGCCTGCGGCTGCTCGTAGATTTCCTGCAACATTGCATGAGGGAAAGTGGACATGATCTTCTTTTCGCCGGCAATAGGCCCGCGTGAGAAGCAGGCTCTTCTCTATGATAGCCGCTGCGGCTTCAAGTCCACGCGGTTGCGCAGCGCGATTGCGCTCTCCTATACTGGTCGGCGATTTGAATACCACGCCTAAGAGCTCAGCGTATTTCAGCGCAACCTCGATTCAACCTCCGCACTTCCTTTCAACAGACTGCCCGGAGAGAGACTCAATGATTCCGATTCGTCCTTCCCGCCGTGAATTTCTTGCCTCAACTTTGATGACGGGCGCAGCCATCGAGGCCGATGCCCTGTTCTCTGCGCTTGCTCTAGCCCAGCCGGCAGCGAAGAACAGCGAGAGCCAGCCGTCTTCCGTGATCTCGGTCGATCTTAGGCGGCTGGTTTCCGCGGCCGATCTCGATTACACGGAGCCGCCGCCGCGCAGCGAGGGCGGAATACCGATTGGCAACGGGAGCATGGGCACGCTGGTGTGGACCGAGCCCACGGCGATCAAAATGCAGATCAATCGCGTGGACGTTTTCGCCGAGGACCGCAGCACCAACAGCTTTCCCGAACGCAACAAGGATTATGGGAGCAGCTGCGGCTACGTGGACCTCGACTTCGGCGACTTTGGCGACGACGTATTTTCGGGCGCAGCCTTCCATCAACACCTGCATGTATACGACGGCATTTCCGACGTCGCAGGCAACGGTGTTTCGGCGCGGGCTATGGCCTGTGAGGGGCACAACGCGATTGCCGTCGAGGTGGACGATGGGCGCGCGCAGGCAGGCGCGGTCAAGATCGACCTGCGCATGTTGCGCCATGCGGTCGAGTATCTATCGGGCGAGAACTACGAACTGACGCAGCAGCATGCCGTAAAGGCGATGAATCGCGGCCACGCGGCGACTTCTACGCTCGCGATCCGCAAGGGATGCATCCTGCTCGTGCAAAAGTTCGAGGAAGGCGGCTACTACAATGCTTCGGCGGTGGCGATCCAGGTGGTGGGACGCAAGTCGAAGGCGAAATACGCCAACGACGCCACAGTGCGGCTGGGCGTGGCGCCTGGGGCGGGGAAATGGACGGCCCTGATTGCCAGCGCATCGAGCTTCGACCGCAATGAGGACGTTGGGGCCAAGGCGCTGGCGGAACTCGATGGCGCCGCCGCGCAATCGTTCGATAGCCTGGCGGCCGCGAACCGGACCTGGTGGAACGATTTTTGGTCGCGGGCCTTTGTGCGCCTCGATGGGCCCGATGCCGCGCCCAAGGAGATCGAGAAGCACTACACCTACTATCTCTATGTGATGGCGGCGACCTCGCGCGGCAGCTACATGCCGCGCTTCGGAGGCATGTTGTGGTTTACCAACGGCGACATGCGGGAGTGGGGCGCGCAGTACTGGTGGGCCAACCAGAGCTGTTATTACAATGCGCTCTCGCCGGCCAACCGGCCCGAGCTGCTGGAGCCCATGATCGCGACCTACTCCGGAATGCGCGAGAGCAGTGCGCAAGCGGCGCGGCAGCAATGGGGATCGAAGGGAATCTACATTCCCGAAACCTGCTGGTTCAACGGGCTGGAGACGCTGCCGGACGAGATGGCAGCCGAGATGCGCGACCTTTACTTGCTCAAGAAGCCGTGGGAGCAGCGGTCAACGGCATTCCAGTACATGGCCGAAGTCAAGCTGGCGCACACTTCGCGATGGAACTGGAAAGCCGCCGGCGAGTGGGTGGATGGACATTTCCTGTGGAAGGATCGCGGCTGCGGGCCTTACGGGCCGGTGACGCACATCCTCAGTTCGGGCGCGAAGATCGCGTACCTCTTCTGGGTGCACTATGAGCACACGCAGGATGGCGAGTTTCTGCGGGAGCACGCGTACCCGCTGCTCAGAGGCATCGCGGAGTTTTATCGCAACTATCCCAACCTGGAGCGCGGAGCCGACGGGAAATATCACATCCTGCACGTCAATAATCACGAGCCGGTGTATGGCGCGTGCGACACGCAGGAAGAGCTGTCGGCGATGATGGGGATCTTTCCCATCGCGGCGCGAGCGGCGGAGATTCTGGGAGCGGACGAGGATCTGCGCGCGCAATGGCGCGAGGTGCGCGCGAACCTGGCGCCGCTGCCCACCAACGCGTCGCCCGGAGCGCCCAAGCCGCAGGCGGCGGGTGAGGCGGAGATCTGGATTGCCGGGCTGCCGCCCGTCGTGCGCGGCGATCTGGGCGCGCCGCACGTGATTCCCGCGCTGCACTACGACCTGTGCAGCGTTGAGACCGCGGACGCGCACATGCTGGATCTGGGGCGGAACACGTTCCAGGCCATTCATGCGAAGGGAATCGACAGCTCGACCGTGGTAACGGTGCTGAGCACGGACTCGGCGGCGGCAGCCAACCTGGGACGCGGCGAAGACATGCGTTTTTTGCTGATGAACCAGATTGCGAATTCGGACCCGAGCCGCGGATTCTGCGATGCGCGCGGCAGCGGCCCGCCGTGGATTCAGGCTAACCGCATGACATTGCGCGAGGGGCCCGGCGCGATCGGCATCGAGCGGCTGGGACGCATGGCGGAGGGCTTGCACGCCGCGCTGCTGCAATCGAATCCGGCGCGGCCGGGCGGCGAGCCCATCGTGCACGTGTTTCCCGCGTGGCCGCGCGACTGGGAGGCGCAATTCACGCTTTCGGCGCGCGGCGGATTCGTGGTGACTTCGTCGTTCGCGAAAGGCGCGGTGGAGTTCGTGGAGGTGCGGGCGCGCGGGGCGGGCAACTGTACGGCGCGCAATCCGTGGAAGACTGAGGTGGCTGTCTTTCGCGACGGGCGTCCCGCAGGAAGCCTGGCGGGCGAACTGCTGCGCTTCCCCATCGGCAAGGACGAAACCGTGGTTATAGCGCAGGCGGGAAAGACTCCGGCAGATCTGAAAAGGGAGATCTAAGGCGGCGATCGGCCATCCTTCACGAGTCTGCCATCCTTCGCGCAACAGGCCGCGCGAAGGATGGGGCACGGTTTTTTGTCAACACTTGAATCGAAAACTCTGTGGTGTGATGAGCCGGAAGTTCGCTTCGTAAACTTATCCCGGTCTAAATTCACTCCAGGCCGACCTGCTTACTCGCCGGCTTGAGTTGACTCCACATCAGTCCAATAAGGGGCGTGCCGGGGCCCACAGCCGCGCAGTCGCCACGCCAAACAGAAATCCCCCTACGTGCGCCAGGTACGCTACGCCGCCGGATTGCACGGTGGCCACCATGCCCACATCCAGCAGTTGGATCGCGAACCACACGCCGATCAGGATGGCCGCGGGGATGTAAGTCACGCGGATAAAAATCAGGATCCAGATGAGCGACCGGATGCGGTCGCGCGGGAACATGACGATGAATGCGCCCATCACCGCGGCAATGGCGCCACTCGCGCCCAGGCAGGGAATGCGCGAGCCCGGACTGCCGGCCACCTGCGCCAGCATCGCCACCACGCCGCCGAAGAGATAAAACACGAGGTAGCGCATGTGGCCCATGGCATCTTCAATCACAGGTCCAAACGCCCACAGGAACACCATATTGCCCGCGATATGCAGCCATCCCGCGTGCAAAAACGTGCCCGTAACCAGCGTGATCAAGCGCTGGCTGTGATCGATGCGCGCAGGAATCACCGCCCAATGCCGCACGAACGCATTGCCCTCGGTCAGCTCGCACAGAAACACATACGCATTCGCCACAATGATCGCGAGCGTCACCATGGCAAAGCGCCGCGTCCGCCGCGACACATCCCCAAGCGGAATCAACGTACCCATAATCGTCTAATGGTAGAGTACCTTGCGGATGTCCGGCAGACCGGGATATTCATCCACGAATCAACGCGGTCAGGGTGCGCCGTACTGTTCGTCGCTCACCTTCTCCATCCAGTCCACGACCTTCCCGTCCAGCTTTTCCTGGACCGCGATGTGCGTCATGGCGGTTGCAGGCGCGGCGCCGTGCCAGTGCTTTTCGCCCGGAGCGAACCACACCACGTCGCCCGGCCGGATCTCCTCCACCGGTCCGCCCCAGCGCTGCGCCCGGCCGCATCCAGCAGTCACAATCAAGGTCTGCCCCAGCGGGTGTGTGTGCCACGCCGTGCGCGCGCCCGGCTCGAAGGTCACGCTCGCGCCCTCGACCCGCGCCGGATCGGGCGCCGCCATCAGCCGATCGATGCGCACCGTTCCGGTGAACCAGTCCTCCGGGCCTTTGCCGGACGCTTGCGTCCCTGCTCGTTTGATCTCCATAGTGGGAGTCCCTCGCTTGGTGTGGATCGGCCTGCGAATCTGCAGGCGATATGCTGAGGCCGATCAATCGCCGGGTTCAGCACATCGCCGCTACGCGGATTTCAGCGACGCCATGTCGATCGAGAAGCGGTACTTCACGTCCGACTTGAGCAAACGCTCGTAGGCTTCGTTGACTTTCTGAATTGGGATCACCTCGACGTCGGCAACGATGTTGTGCTCTGCGCAGAAGTCCAGCATCTCCTGCGTCTCGCGGATGCCGCCGATCAGCGAGCCTGAGAAACTGCGGCGGCGGAAGATCAAGCCGAAAGCGGCCACGGGCAAGGGCTGCTCAGGCGCGCCCACCATCGTAATATTGCCGTCGCGGGCCAGCAGGTTGATGAAGGCGTTAATGTCGTGCTGTGCGGCCACGGCGTCCAGAATGAAGTCGAAGCTGCCCGCATGTTTGTTCATTTCATTGCTGTCCTTCGAGATCACCACCTCGCCGGCGCCTAGCCGCAAGGCATCTTCTTTCTTGCCGGGCGATGTGGTGAATACGACGACGTGCGCGCCCATGGCATGAGCAAGCTTCACGGCCATGTGGCCCAGCCCGCCGAGTCCCACCACGCCCACTTTTTTCCCTTTGCTCACGCCCCAGTGGCGCAGCGGAGAATAGGTGGTGATGCCCGCGCACAGCAGAGGAGCTGCGCCAGCCAGGTTGAGATTATTGGGAACCCGCAGCACAAAGCTCTCCTTGACCACGATGCCGTCGGAGTAGCCGCCGTAGGTCACGCCGCCGAGGTGCTTGTCGGGGAAGTTGTAAGTGAGCGTGAAATTCGGGCAGTACTGTTCCAGGCCGGCCTTGCACTCGGGACAGGTGCCGTCGGAGTCGACCATGCACCCAACTCCGGCCAGATCGCCCACCTTGAAGTTCTTGACCGCCGGGCCGACCTTTGTCACGCGGCCCACAATCTCGTGGCCGGGAACCAAGGGATATACGGTGGGCATTGCATCCTTCCATTCATTGCGTGCCTGATGAAGATCGGAGTGGCAAATGCCGCAGAAAAGAATTTCGATCTGAACGTCGTCGGCGGCAGGATCGCGCCGCGCGATCGTGGTGGAGGTAAACGGCGATGTAGCGCTGGAAACGGAATACGCTTTGGCTTTGAACATGAAATCACCTCAGGCCTTCCAATTGATGTGTTTAAGATGCACGAGGCGCCGCTGCAGCGTCGATTTTCTTCCTCGCAATATTGTCTGCAACCCGCCAAATGCCGGCGACCGGGCTCGTTGCTGGCTCACACTCCGTTCTCAGTCCCTTCGTCCTAGTCCCTGCGTCCCTGGTCCCTGCGTCCCTGGTCCCTGCCTTGCTCTCTTGCTTCCTGGTTCCCTATCATGTTACGCAACCGCCATGCCCGACATTGAATCGCAGTTAAAACGCTGGCAATCGGCCGGCGTCCTCGATGCGGAGTCCGCCGCCCGCATTCGCGCGCTCGAATCGCAAGGCGCAGCGCAATCCGGCGCGCACTCCGCTGCCGCACCGGCCGGTCTCAGGTGGCTGGTCGTCACGGGGCTTATCCTCGGCGCCATTCTCCTCGCCTGCGGGGTGGTGCTCTTCGTCTCCGCGCATTGGGACCAGCTTAGCCCCGGTGGGCGCTTCCTGCTCGTCGTGGCCATAGTCGCTATCTTTCACGTTGCGGGCAGCCTTACGCGATCGAGCTTCGAAGGCTTTTCTACCGCGCTCCACGCCGTAGGGACCATCTCCACGGGTGCGGCCATCGCGCTCGTCGGCCAGATCTTCAATATTCAGGAGCACTGGCCTGCCGCGGTGCTGCTCTGGGCGCTGGCCGCCTGGTGCGGTTGGCTCTTCCTCCGCGATCAGGCGCAACAAACACTGGCCCTCCTGCTCCTCCCCGCATGGATCATTTCTGAAATCGCCTACCGCGCCGAAGGCCATATCGGCGAATCCGTCTATGTCGGCCGCCTCTTCTTCGTGTGGGCCATCCTTTACCTCACATTTTTTGTCCATTCGCGGCGCAAGGCAGTGCAAGGAATTCTCTTCGCGGCGAGTGCCATCGGCGCAGTCGCCGGTACCGCGCTGATGGTCATCGGCTGGCAATCGTGGTCTTCTGAGCAAACCTTCATCCCCTTCGGCAGCTGCGTCTGGGCCTGGGTCGCCATCGCCGCCGTCCCGCTCATCGTCGCCGCGTTCCACGGGCACAGGGGGCTGATTCCCATCGCAGTCTCGATTGCGTTCGCAATTGCGCTGCCGTGGTGCTACTCCACCACCATCCACACTTTTGCTTACCCCCCCGGAGTCAATCGGACTTACACGAGAACCGATCCCAATCTGCTCGCATACGCACTGGTCGCGGCCTTAACGGTCTTTCTCTGCTGGTGGGGCGTGCGTCTGGCCTCGCGCGCGCTGGTGAACCTGGGCATTGTCGGCTTTGCTGCCGCCGTGCTTTGGTTCTACTTCAGCGACATCTACAACAAGCTCAACCGTTCGCTGAGCCTCATCGGCCTCGGCATTCTTTTCCTCGCCGGCGGTTGGGCGCTTGAGACGATGCGGCGCCGGATCCTGGCGCGCATGGCCGCGCCCCCTCCAAAGCCGGCCGCACTCATCGAAGGAGGCACCCAATGAAAGTTGGCCGCTTTACGCTCTCCATTGCGTCCCTCGCCGTGCTCGTCGTTCAGTTGGCGCTTGTGTCCACGGTTGCGGCCAAGTATCTCTACCAGCGCTGGAGCTGCCCGCGCGTCTGGACCCGCGCCGCCGCCTTCGATCCCAACCTGCCCATGCGCGGCCGCTACCTGGCATTGCAACTCACCGTCGACGGCTGCCAAAGCACGCTGCCCTCGGCCAAGAAAGCAACCTTCCCCCGCGACTTTAGCGGCGCCGTCAAGCCCGGCCCTTACACGTTGCGCCAGGACACTTCCAACTTCCGCGCCAATCTCAAAGTCGAAAACAATACGCTCATAGCCGTGCGCATTGAGGGCCAGGAGAACTCCACCGCTGGAGAAGAGATCGTGGGAACGGCAGGCGATCCCTGCAGCCAGATGCGGCTCGCTTCCGCCACAGACTTCTTCATCTCCGATACCGCGAAAAGTCCGCTGCCGCTCCAGCCCGGCCAGGAGCTTTGGATCGAAGTCACCGTCCCGCCGAAAGGCTCGCCGCGCCCGACGCAATTGGCGCTCAAAGACAAGGGGAAGTGGGAGCCACTGCGGCTGCGATAGATGGCGAGTCGGCAGGAATGAAGATTGGCTCATTGGGCCGCGTTCAACTCCACTAACCCTTCCGGCAGCGCCATCTCTACCCGCCTGCCTTGGAGATCGATTCTGCGCAGATAGCTCTTCGCGAACGGAATCAGCACCTCGCCGCGCGTCCCGCGCACCACGAGGAGCGGTGCAGGTCCCGCCGTCCGGTCCACATCCTCGATCTCGCCTACCCGCACCGGCACCGCCCCAGCCACATCTACCAGTACGCATCCGATCAGATCGCCGATGTAGGCCTCGCCCTCGGTGAGCGGCGTTCGTTGAGCACGAGGGATGGCAACATAAAGGCCTGTGAGGGCTTCGGCGGCGGAGATCGAGTCCACGCCGGCGAAGTGCAGCACGATGCCGCCCTTGTGCAGCCAATGGTTGGCCAGTTCGACTGGACGCGCCTGTGGAGGATCGGGCGTGATCTCCGAGGTCCCCAAATGCGAGGGCCCTGCGGCACCCGCACCTATATCCTTGAGCAGCCAAAGCTGCCTTCGTTCGGCAAACTTTTCAGAAAAATCGGTAAGAATTTCAGCGAGAACTTCGCCTTTGCGGCCTTGCGGGCGCCGAATTCGCGCCAGCCAAACCCATGTCTCCGGCGCTTCCGGCACGACCGCCTCCATCCCCGGAAGACTCGACCGGCGGGGCTTGGACGATGCTAGACTTCCTCGTCCTCTTCCAGGATGTCGAGCGTATAACGGTGATGCAGCTTCATGCTGACTGCGCCCAAGATGGTGCGCACCGAGCGCGCGGTACGCCCCTGCTTGCCGATCACTTTGCCCACGTCCTGCGCAGCTACGCGGAGCCGTAACACCGTATTCTCATCCCGGTTCACGGCTTCCACTGCCACGGCTTCCGGCTCATCTACCAGGGCCCGCGCGATTTCGCGGACTAACTCGTCTACTTGCACCATTTCAGCTTGGGTCATGATCTTGCCCCTGACCATCTACATTTCGCAGATTGAAGACTCTGAGACCGTGCGCGAATAGTAACACGTAGACCCGTTTAGAGCAAAGATGCGTATCGCGCCGCACGAAATTAGCTTGGGAGTTGGCTGTCGACACATGGGATGCAGACGTGCGGCCGGCCGCTTTGCCCGATTGACTCCGTTCCGGCCCCGGCATCCTCTGAGAGCGCTTGGGTGCGCCGCGGAGCACCAGGTTCGCGTGTAGAATCTTTGCACGACGTCGTTTGAGCGAATTCTCCCTTTTTTCTCAAGGCTCAAATCGGAACGGGTCGCCAGCCCGCATGTGGTCAACACGTGGAATAATGATCGGGTTTGGGCGTATTGAAGTTGTTGTTTCGGTACTTTTGAGGCAGAATTGGCCGTTGTTTCGTTTAATTTGTCAGAAAGAGGGAGTAGAATTCACAGGAAATGTCTGAGTCCATTGACCGTAGATCTGAGCAGATCGTTAAGTTCCTGCTGAAATCAGGAAGCGCAAGCATCGAGGAGTTGCTGGCTGTGGCCGGTTCCTCGGCCCCCAGCATCAGGCGCGATCTGGCGAAGTTAGAAAACCGCGGCCTCATCCGGCGCACGCATGGCGGCGCAGAATTGGTCGAGCCGCTGCTGTATGAACCCTTTCGGTATGACAGTTCGTTTCTCGCTCGCGAACAGAGACATGCCGCCGAGAAGCGGCGGATCGGACTGGCTGCCGCGGAGCTGGTTCAGACGGGCGACACAATCGGCCTCTCGGCTGGAACCACTACCACGCATATCGGCCGCGCCCTGCGCCACCGCGAGAAGATCCAGGTGGTGACGAACGCGATCAACATTGGAATGGAGCTTTGCAATCAGACGTCTATCCGCACATTCCTGACGGGCGGGGTCGTTCTCTGGGCATTTGCCTTTGCGCTGTCGGGCAACTCCGCTCTCAGCTTCCTCGATAATGTGTATATGGATAAAGTTTTCCTGAGCGTGACCGGCTTGGACGCCGAGCGGGGAGCCACCTCCCTGGAAGTCGATGAAGCGCTCGTCTACCGCAAGATGATCAAACAGTCCAAGCTGGTTATTGTGGTTGCAGATTCGACCAAACTCGGCAAGGTAGGCCCCGCCCTCATTTGCGCGGCCAGCGACATCAACATCTTGATCACAGACCAGAGCGCCACCCCAGAAGTGATCACTCCTTTCGAACGCCTAGGAACAAAGGTCGTTCGCGCATAGACTGCTATCGCAGTCCTCAGCGCTCGATCGGGCGGCGCACCTCGTGGCGAAACCGCGGCCGTCTGCCACTTATCTACAAAGCTGCCGTGGCGACTTTCTGCTCGCGGTAGGTGTCGTGCAGTAACTGCACAGCCCGCCTTATGTCGGCTTCGAGAGCCTTGCGGCCATCCTCTGCTTTTAGTTGCCCGTTCCTGCGGTTCAACGATCCGTGGACGGCAAAGACTCCGGAGCGGCGCACCGTCTCAGCAAGGCTCTCCAGGCGCAGTCCGCCGCCGGCGATGATATTGATGCGTCCGCCCGCCCGGCGCTGCAAGTCGGCGAGGCATTCTGCGCCGCTTAGGACATTGGCTGCGCCTCCGGAGGTCAATAAGTTGTTGGCCCCGGTTTCGATCACCCTCTCCAGCGCTTCGTGCAGATCTCGCGTTTCGTCAAAGGCGCGATGGAAAGTGGCATTCATGGGACGCGCCAGTTCCACCAATGCGCGGCTCCGCTTGACATCCACAGTCCTATCGGCAGAAAGCATTCCCAGGGCGACGCCAGTGGCCCCGGCCTGCTTGGCCTGCTCGATCTGACCCTTCATCAGATCGAACTCGCTCGGGGAAAAGACAAAGTCTCCGGGGCGCGGGCGAATCAGTATGTGCACGGGGATCGAGAGGGCACGTAATGCAGCAATCGTCACATTGGCATCGGGGGTGACGCCGCCACAGGCGAGCTCTGCGCAAAGTTCGATCCGATCCGCTCCTCCCGATTCGCCGGCCAAGGCAGCCTCGAGAGATTCGGCGCACAATTCAAAGAGAACGGTATCCATGACCTGATCCAGACAACCTTTTTTCAGCGTTCAGTTGCGTTTTGCCCGCCGTGGGGTGAGCGATAACATCCCAAAGCATATATCGACAGTATCCTGTCGATTGAACGAGCGGACATTCTTCAGCACAGATTCCTCCAACCTAGCCTGCGGCGTCGTTAGGGAAATAATTACGATTGCTGCTTTGTCCAAGTTCAACGATTTATATCATATTAGCGTAGAAAATACAAATTGATGATCATAATAATTATTTTCGATCAATGTTCAAACGCTGTTCAAGAGTGAGTTGCGCTTGGCGCGCATTTCGGAAATGCAGCAAGTGCTGAAACGCCATACGAGAGTTCCTGCGTGACTGCTGGCAAGGGAGCGCGGCTTTGAATTCGTCCAATCATTATCCCTTGAAAAGCCTTGTAGTTTTGCGAGCCTCTGCCAACATTTATCGTATTATCAGATGGTTATAGTTCGATCTAAGCATTGGAGTCGATGCCTTCAGGGTCTAGAGTCAGGCGGGGGATCGGTGCCGAGGAGGTACAAAATGCCGCCACGCTGTCTGTGGAACGCGTCAGTCCCAATCGTTCTCGTTAAGTATTTTGTTTCTGAAAGATACAATTAGATCACAAGATTTGTCGGAATATTTGATTTTTTTCATGTTCTCTATTGCATTTCACCCGCGCCTGCGTTAGGATGGCTCCCAATCAGAACTGAACGTTTTCGCGTCATCTGATCACTTGGTAACGCGGGTTGGCTTGTAGAGCGCGGCCTGGCGCCAAGGGGCTTCATCGCGCCGATGGGTTTATGCACGACGAAAGCCTGATAGTCTCCAGCATGATCGAATGAAAACTGCCGTTGCACGGTTTGCGAATATTGTTTGAGCAACGCCGCCAAGGCAAACAATCAACCTGAACTGCTACTGAGGAGGAGGAATCTCCAGTGAAGCTAAATCATCTTGGAAAGCTGCTGATTGTGGCCAGTGCAATCTGCGCGCTGGCCCTGTTATGTGGGTTGACACCCAGTGCCGGGGCTCAGCAAACGGCGGGCTCCGTCACCGGGCTCGTAACCGATGCGTCCGGCTCCGCCATCGTGGGCGCAACCGTGACCGCGCGCAACGTGGATCAAGGCACCACCTGGACAGTGAAAACCACCGATGCGGGACTCTATGAGTTCCCTATCGTCTCGGTTGGGAAGATTGAAGTAAAGGTGGAAGCGGCCGGTTTCACTACCGAGACGCGTAGTCCATTTACCCTGGTCCTCAATCAGGTGGCCCGCGTCGACTTTCATCTCAAGGTGGGCAAAACCACTGAGACCGTGGTGGTAAACGATATTCCGCCGCTCCTGCAAACCGGTTCCACCGAATTGGGTACCTTGATCGACGCCAATGCGGCTGTTAGCTTGCCGCTGGCCACGCGCGACATCAACCAGTTGACGCTGCTGGCGCCAGGCGTGCTCACGTCCAACATTTTTGCCTTCCAGTCGCCTCAGACCACCTTCGGCACGGGCCGCCCTTACGTCAACGGCGCCCGCGAGCAAGACAACAACTTCATCCTTGACGGCATGGATGAGAACCAGCCCGACAACGATGAAGTGTCGTACACGCCGGCCCCGGACGCGGTGCAGGAATTCAACATTATCGTCAGCAATGCCCCTGCCGACTACGGAAACTATGCTGGCGGCGTTATCGTGGAATCGCTGAAATCCGGCACCAACAAATTCCACGGCGATCTCTATGAGTACCTCCGCAACACCGATCTCGATGCCAACACCTGGCAGAACAAGGCGAATAACTTTCTCGTCGGGGTCCCGGGAGCGGCAACACTGCCCCGTCCGGTGGTGCAGTGGAATGAGTTTGGCGGCTCGGTCGGCGGACCGATCATCAAAAACAAGCTCTTCTTCTTCGCCGACGAAGAGAGCTCGATCTACAACCAGCCCAAGACCCCGCAGACGAACACGGTGGTGCCGAACTCGAACTTCTACACTTCCACCACGGGTAAACTGGGTGCACCGGTCTATGACTTGGGATGGTTCTGCACCAGCAATGCCGGGGCCACCTTCAATGCCGCTGGTGTCTGCAGCGCCGCCGCCGGGCAGCTTTATATGCCGGCCTCGGGTGTTGCGGGAGCAGCGCGCCCGGTCATCCCTTACGACCAGATTCCCGTTGCCTCGGTGAATCCTGTCGCAAAGGCTCTGGTGGCCCTGCCTGCGTTCCAAACTGAGGTCGGCCAGCTGAATTTCTCCCAGAGCGGCTACACCCATGACTACCAGGGAGATTTGAAGATCGATTGGGAGCCTTCGCCCAGTGATCACATCATAGGCCGCTATACGCAGATGTACACGCATCTCACGCAGTCCAACGGAGCGGACGTGCTGACGCCGAACCTGGAACGGCAGTACCCGCTGAAAAACATCGTGGTGGACTACCAGCGCACATTGACTCCCACGTGGATCAACGATTTCCGCCTGGGCACGCAGATCTTCCCGGCAAACGATCAAATCTACACCTCGCCCGTGAGCGGCAACATCAATACGACCATCGGCCTCCAAGGTGTTCCGGTTAATGTTCTGCCGCAGATGAACATTGGATTTGGACCGAGCGGCGTGGGCGGCAGCGATGGCCCCGAGGTCTTCCACGACACCACGGACCAGATTGAAGATTCGCAGACCTGGACGCACGGCAGGCACTCCATTCACACCGGCTTTGAGTTCCTGCACTACACCATGAACGACACTTACGCAGGCAACAACGGCGAGGCCGGCGTGTGGAACTTCAACGGCCAATTCACGGGCAATGGAAGCACCAACGGCTATGGTTATGCGGACTTCCTGCTCGGCCTGCCGCAGACAGTGGGCGTGGGCCAGCCCATTCACTTTCATCTTGTTAACAGCCTTGGCGCTGGATACGTGCAGGACAACTATCAGGCACTGCCCAATCTGACCCTGAACCTGGGCGTGCGCTATGAAGTCGTAACTCCGCGTGGTGATCGGGTTGCAGCCGACAACATCAACTTCGATTTTGTCACCGGCACGCCGGAGCCCGGAACCAATTACAACACCTACAAGGGCATCGGCGATTGGCAGCCGCGCTTCGGCTTTGCCTGGCAGCCTAAGTTCGCCCCGGGCACCGTGCTTCGCGGAGCCTATGACATCTCCAGCTTCCAGGAGGGCAACGGCATCAGCAATATGGCCGTGATCAACCCTCCGAATTCGATCCTGATCAACCAGAACAACACCTCAGGAACTAACCTGCAGTATCCGCAGTACACGATGAGCAATGGCTATGCGCCCTACCAGAATGCGTGCACCACGGCCTTGTTGGTGGCACTGTCTCCAGCCTGCCTTAGCGGCGCAGTGACGCACGCCACCAACCTGAATTTGCGGCCAGCCATGAACCAACAGTGGAACCTGACCATCCAGCATCAGTTCAAGAACAACTTCACCGCGTCCGTCGGCTATGTGGGCGACAAGGACGATCACATGTCGGATATCTACTGGTACAGCCAGAAGGTCCTGACCTCGGGTACGCAACAGGTAAAAGACATCTTGGGCAACACGGTGACGGTGCCTGCCGTGGCTGCTGGGCCCTACATGCAGAAGCTGAATACGGCTGGCGTTGGCCAGTCACGCTATAACGGCTCGGACGCCATCTCGCGTTACGAGGCGCTGGAAGCGACCCTGGCCCAAAAACGCTACCATGGGCTCGATCTGCAGGCCAACTACACCTTCTCGAAGTGTCTGAGCAACTCGCTGGGTTACTTTGGCGCCTATGGAGATGAGGAAGGCCTTGGTGAACAGCAGAACGAAGGCGGCGGAAACTTCTTCCAGAACGAGTACAACCCCAAGGGCGACTACGGCCTGTGCTCGATCGATGCCAAGTCGGCGTTCAATATGTACGCGCTCTACGATCTGCCATTCGGCAAGGGAAAGATGTACGGCTCCACTGTTCCCACAGCGGTCAACGAGGTAATCGGCGGCTGGAACGTCTCCTTCGACACCACGTTCCGCAGCGGGTTTGCGGTGACGCCCTATGGCGGTTCGTACATGGGCTCGGTCAATCCGGCGTCGGCATCGGCTCTTACTGCACCTTCCTATGTCCCCCGCGCAAGCTGCGTTGCCGGTCAAAGTTATGGCCAGAGCCCGCAAACCTTGCAGATTGGATCCACCATCGGCGTGGTCAATCTGAATCCAGCCGCTGTCACTTACCCCGCGGATGGTCAGTTCGGCAACTGCGGAGTAGGCGTGCTGCGCGGACCGCATCTGAAGACAGCCGATCTGAACCTGAACAAGGCCTTTCCCATCACCGAGGGCACGAACCTTCAGTTCATGGCGCAATTCGTGAACCTGACCAACACGCCGATCTTCAGCATTCCGAATTCATGGTGGGATCAATACAGCTCGTGCGTAAACTGCACGGGTGTGCGTACCACTGGCCCTAACGGCGGCGGAAGTAACAGCGTGGGCCTTTACGGGATGATGGATGGCTCGAATCCGGGACGCCAGATCGAGCTCTCGCTTAAGCTCAACTTCTAATTATTCGCAAACCGCCGCGTTCCAGTCCCTTGAGGGGGCCGGAACGCGGCGCCAACAAAGACACGAAGCTGGCATCTTTGAAGCTTTCCCCAGACTGAACCGCCGCGCGCATCCGGGAGCAGGCCCGCCGGGCTGGCTGCCGGATGCGCCAGGCTGGGGTCCGCGGCCCCAAAGTCAATCTGCCGTGAGGAGCGGCAGGCGATCACGAAACCGGAGTCGACATAGACCGAAGCGACCGCTGTAGAGAGTCGACGCGACCAATCCGGGGTCCGCAACGACAGGTTCTCGTCGTTGGGCAGGGACCAACAGAGAGCGGCGACCGTGGAGACCGCCAATAGTTCACAGTGACTCTGGTTTGCCGTAAATCAGCATCCGCAACAGCCCGTGGTTGTCCTTTAAGCTCAACCAGCGCTCCGACTGAGCGGCTAGTTGCTCTCGAAGAGGATTTCCATGAACGGCAGTACGCTCGCTATCAAGACCCAGCCCGTGCGCAAGCATCCCGCCAGCTGGGTGCCAACTCTTTATTTCGCCGAAGGCCTTCCGTTTTTCGCCGTCAACCTGATGGCGATTCTCTTTTTCAAGAGCATGGGGCTGAACCTGGCCAAAAACGCTGCAGTGGTCAGCCTGCTGGCGATTCCCTGGACGCTGAAGCCGATCTGGAGTCCGCTGCTGGAGATGTTCAAGACGAAGAAATTTTTCGTCGTGACGATGGAGGTAGCGGGCGGGACCAGCCTAATGCTATTGGCTCTGTCTTTGAATCTGCCCGGCTACTTCGGCTATGCGGTGACGTTTTTGGCTCTGGCGGGTTTTTGTTCGGCTACGCACGACATTGCCGCCGACGGCACCTACATCGCCGCGCTGAACGGCAAGGAGCAGGCGGCATTTGCCGGATGGCAGAGCGGGTTTTATAGCGCAGCCAGGTTTTTTTCCCAAGGCGTGCTGATCTGGCTGGCCGGCTATCTGACGATCCGCTACACGACGGCACATGGCTGGATGGTGTCGTTTGGGTTGGGCGGAGCGCTGTTGGCGCTGCTGGGGCTTTATCACGCATACATGCTGCCCCGCTGCGGCGAGGAGCGTGCGTCGGGCTCCCTGGCCGAGATGGCCGCGACCTTCGCCGATGTGGTGGCGAGCTTCTTCAAGAAGAAGAGTATTTTTGTGCTGCTGCTGTTTATTCTGCTCTATCGATTAGGCGAGGGGCAGAGCGCCAAGATCTGTCCGCTGTTTTTGTCCTTGTCGCGCGAGATGGGCGGGCTGGGGCTGGACAACGAAAAAATGGGGATTCTGCTCGGCGTAGGGGGCATGTTCACGATATTGGGCAGCGTGTTGGCCGGATACTTCGCTTCCTGGCTGACGCTGCGGCGGGCGCTACCGTGGCTTATCGCGGTGCTGTGTGCGCCGATGTTCATCTACTGGTATTTGAGCGTGGCGCAGCCGGTGGGGATGCTTGTGCCGGGCATAGCAGTGGCCGCGGAGATGTTCGGCTACGGTTTCGGTTTCGTAGGCCTGATTTTGCTAATGATGCAGGAGATCGCGCCGGGCAAATATCAGACCGCGCATTATGCCTTCGCCACTTCGCTCATGCAGTTTGCATTCATACTGCCGGGCATGGCGAGCGGGTGGATCGAGAGCCGAATCGGCTTTAAGCATTTCTTTCCCTGGGTCATATTGGTGACGCTTCCTGCGCTGCTGCTCTCGCGCTTTATCCCCATTCGCGGAGGCGCGCAGCCGGCTCAACAGATGGCGGTAGCGGACAATTCATCGGATTGAGAAACGGGAGAAAAAGCAGGCATGTTGAATCTCGAAGAACAGGAACTCCGAGGCGAGACGTCGCGCGGCGCTGCCGGCGGACTTAAAGCCGTGATTCTGGCCGCGGGCGAAACCGTTGCCGTGAATGGGAAGCCGCTGATCTTGGAAACACTGGGCGAATGCAGCGTGCTCGAGTGCGTGGTGCGGATCGCGCTTGAAGCCGTGCGGCCCGAGGACATCTATATTGTGGTCGGCGAGCGCCAGCACGAGGTGCGATCGCTGCTCGGCGAGGGGTTCAACTACGTCGTGCAGCAGGAGCCGCTAGGCACCGGCGACGCCGTGTTGCAGGTCCTGCGGCCTCTGCACGATTTTTCCGGCAATCTGCTCATTCTCTACGGCGACACGCCGCTCTTTCGGCCGGGGACCATCCGCGGCCTGCTCAACCGTCATCGTCTGCGCAAAGCGCATCTCACGCTGCTCACAGCCAATGTCGACCGCCCGCTGCCCTACGGGCGCATCATCCGCGACGCATCTGGCCAGATTGTGGACATCATCGAAGAGGTGGACGCTTCGGCGAAGGTGCGCGAGATTCGCGAACTAAATGCCGGCGCATACGTTGTGAGTGCCGCGATGCTCGCAGAAGCGCTAAGCCAGCTTTCCCATGCGGCAGGCAACGGCAAAAACCAACTGACCGGGTGCGTGCATCAGCTCATCCACCGCGGCTGCCGCATTGCGAACTACCAACTTTACGACCAGGACGAAGTGCAGGGCATCAACACTGCGGAGGATCTCGAACAGGCCAAGTTCATCCTGCAAAAACGGCTATACCGGCCGCGCCGCGCAGAGGAACAAAATCTGGTCGCCTTCGGCACCGGAGGCTGGCGCGCCATCATCGGCGAAGGTTTCACCATGCACAACGTGCGCCGGCTTAGCCAGGCGTTGTGTAACGGCATCACGCGCCGCGAAGAAGAAAGCAGCGGCGTGCTCATCGGCTACGACCGGCGCTTCCTGTCCAAGCAGGCCGCCGAAGCTTCGGCCGAGGTCTTTGCCGGCAACAATATTCCTACGATTCTCTTGAGCGAGGACGCGCCCACGCCGCTGATCACCTACGCTACCGCGGTGCAGGGTTCGGCTTACGGACTGGTATTTACCGCCAGCCACAATCCGCCGGAGTGGAATGGTCTGAAGGTTTTCCATCGCGACGGCTCATTGCTGCTCGACGACGAAACGCGCCGGATCGAGGCCGAGACCAACGCGCTGACGACCAACGACGTGATCAAGCTCGAACTCGACCTGGCGTTGGATGCAGGCATTGTGCGGCGCAAGGATTTCACCAACCAGTACGTGGATGCAGTCGAGGCGCTGATCGATCTCGAGAGCATTCGCAAGGCGGGCCTCAAGGTGATTGTCGATCCCATGTACGGCGTAGGCCAATTGACTCTGGGCACGGTGCTCACCGAGGCCCGCTGTCGCGTGACCTTCATTCACGAGCGCCACAATCCGTTGTTTGGCGGACGCTCGCCCGCGCCTAGCCTTGAGGCGCTGCGCATCCTCAGTTCGCAGTTGGAAGACGACGGCTACGACGTAGGCCTGGCCATGGATGGCGATGCCGACCGCATCGCCATCCTCGACGAAAAGGGCCGTTACATTTCCGTCAACGATCTTCTGCTGCTTCTCTATTGGTATCTGCACGAGGTGCGCGGCGAGCGCGGCGGCGTGGTGCGCAATCTCTCCACCACGCATCTGCTCGACCGGCTGGCGCACGCGCTGGGCGAGGAATGTTACGAAGTTCCGGTGGGCTTCAAGCACATTGTGCAAACCATGCTGCAGCACAACGCGCTGCTCGGCGGCGAATCGTCGGGAGGGTTGACGATTCGCGGGCATATCCTGGGCAAGGACGGCATCTTTGCCTCGGCGCTGGTGGTGGAGATGCTGGCGCGCACCGGACAGAAAATCTCCGAACTGCGCGAGCGCGTCTATGCCATCACCGGAACCCTGTACGATATGGACGAAAGTATTCCGGCGACACCGGAGATGCGCATCGCCGTTCCGCGGCGCCTCAGCCAAGGGAGTCACACGCACATTGGGCGCTACCCGATCATCCGCATCGGCCAGGTCGACGGAACCAAGATGTTGCTCGAAAACGACAACTGGGCGCTGCTGCGCTTCTCCGGCACCGAGCCGGTGCTCCGCCTCACCGTTCAAGCCGACACCGAAGAGAAGGCCGCGGAGATGATGCATTGGCTGCGGCAATTTGTCACCGCCGAAGCGTAACGCAGCACACCACTATTCAGTTCGAGGAGAAAGATGAAGTACGGTCATTTCGATATTGAAAACCGCGAGTACGCCATCGATCGCGTAGATGTTCCGGTGTCCTGGACGAATTATCTCGGCGTCAAGGATCTGTGCACCGTCATTTCGCACAATGCCGGCGGCTATTCCTTCTATAAGAGCGCGGAGCACGGCCGCGTCACGCGCTTTCGCCCGAACGGCGTGCCTCTCGACCGTCCCGGCCACTACGTGTATCTGCGCGATGACGAATCCGGTGAATACTGGTCGATCTCGTGGCAACCGGTAGGCAAAAGCCTTGAAACTGCCCGCTACGCTTGCCGGCACGGTCTCTCGTATTCCAAATTCAGTTGCCAGTATCAAGGCATCGATGCCGAACAGACGCTCTTTATTCCCATCCCCGACGACGTGGAGCTATGGGACGTGAAGCTGAAAAATACGAGCGGCCGGCCGCGCCGCCTGAGTGTCTTTGGTTATGCGGAGTTCTCCTTTCACCACATCGAGATCGACAACCAGAACCTGCAGATGAGCCTGTATGCAAGCGGCGCCGATTGCAAGGACGGCATTGTCGAATACGACTTCTACTACGAGCCATGGACCTTCCACTACTTCGCCGGAAGCTTCGATCCCGACGGATTCGACACCCTGCGTGACCGTTTTCTGGGCGCCTACCGCACCGAGACCAATCCGCTCGCCGTGGAGAATGGCGCGTGCAGCGCCAGCGCCGAGCTCGGCGGCAATCACTGCGGCGCATTGCACAAAAAGATTAGCCTTGCGCCGGGCGAGGAAGCGCGCCTCGTCTTCATGCTGGGCGTGGGACCAAGAGCCAAGGGACGCGAGATCCGGAGCAAATACTCCGATCTCACCGCCGTCGATCGCGAATTTGCCGCGCTCAAGAAATATTGGGAAGACAAGTGCTCCGCGTTTCAGTGCCGCACCCCGCACCCCGGGCTGGACGCGACGATCAACGCCTGGAACCTCTATCAGGCGGAGACCTGTGTCGTATGGTCGCGCTTCGCTTCCTTCATCGAAGTCGGCGGGCGCACCGGCCTCGGCTATCGCGACACATCGCAGGACGTGATGAGCGTGCCTCACACCAACCCCGAAAAATGCCGCCAGCGCATTGTGGAATTGCTGCGTGCCCAGGTCAGCCGGGGCTACGGACTCCACCTCTTCGATCCCGATTGGTTCGACGAGGAGAAGCAGAAGGCGCCCACGTTCAAATCGCCCACCATCGCCCACGCGCCCGACCGGAAGAGCATCATCCATGGCATTGAGCACACCTGCTCCGACGATGCGCTGTGGATTATTCCCAGCGTCTGCGAGTACGTAAAGGAGACCGGCGACGTTGCGCTCTTCGATCAGGTGATTCCCTTCGCCGACGAAGGCGAAGCCACGGTCTACGAGCACCTGAAACGCTCCCTCGATTTTTCCGCCGAGCAGGTTGGCGAAAACGGAATTTGCAAGGGGCTGCGAGCCGACTGGAACGACTGCCTGAATCTGGGCGGCGGCCAAAGCGCTATGGTTTCCTTTCTGCACTATTGGGCCTTGCTTGCCTTTGTTGAAGCGGCGGAATATATGGGCCGGGGCGCGGACGCAGAAAAGTACAAGGTGCTGGCTGAGAAGGTCCGCCAGGCCTGCGAGCGCGAGTTGTGGGACGGCGCATGGTACCTGCGCGGCATGACGGCTAAGGGCCTAAAGGTCGGCTCGCACGAGAGCGAGGAAGGCAAAGTCTTCCTCGAAAGCAACAGTTGGGCCGTGGTCTCCGGCGCGGCCTCGCGCGAGCATGGGCTCGCGTGCATGGACGCCGTGGACCGGCACCTCTACTCCGAACGAGGAGTGCATCTCTTGTGGCCGTCGTTCTCCAAGCCCAATGACGACATCGGGTTCATGGGCCGCGTCTACAGGGGCATCAAGGAGAATGGCGCCATTTTCAGCCATCCCAATCCCTGGGCGATCATTGCCGAGTGCAGGCTGGGCCGCGGCGCGCGCGCCATGAAGTTTTACGATTCGCTGCTGCCCTACAACCAGAACGACTTGATCGAGGTGCGCGAAGCCGAGCCGTATTCCTACTGCCAGTTTGTAGTGGGCCGCGACCACACGGCATTTGGCCGTGCGCGCCACCCGTGGCTCACCGGAAGCGCGGGATGGAACTACACCGCTGTCACCCACTGGATGCTCGGCGTGCGCTTAGAGTTCGACGGCTTGATTGTCGATCCCTGCATTCCCGCCGGCTGGAAGGAGTTTCACGTAACCAGACGCTGGCGCGGAGCAACTTTCGAAATTACAGTAAAGAATCCGAACGGCGTCGAGAATGGCGTGGTTGCAACTACATTGAATGGAAGCCCGATTCATGGCGCCGTCAAGCCGCAGCCAGCCGGATCGGTGAACGAGATAATTGTCACTATGGGCTAAGTTGCGCCGGACGGCATGAGCCGAAGCTCCACCTACCAAACAAACTCTCATTCCGAGCAAAAGCGGCCTGCCCCGGCAGGCGGCTGAAATCGAATAATCCGCGGTTGCTTTTTCCATGCACCACCCCGCGGAACAGTCTGAATCTGATTTAGAGGAATTATCGAAAGGAATTGCCCTCAATGATGCACGCCCCCACAGCTCTTATCGCAAAACGCCTTTACGACGGAACCCGTCTCATCGACGATCCAATCGTTCTTCTTGAAGACGGCCGCATCGCCTCCATCTCCACGCGCTCTGAAAGCGCTGTGCCGTCCGGAGCGCGCGTCGTCGACTTTCCCAATGCCACTCTCGCACCGGCCTTCTTCGACATTCACATCCACGGCGCCGCGGGCCACGACGCAATGGAAGCGACGCCGGAAGCACTCGCTGCAATGGGCGCGTTTCTCGCCTCGCGCGGCACGGCGCGCTTTCTTGCCACCACCGTTACAGCGCCGCTCGACGCGACTCTGCGCGCAGTGAGCGGACTTGCCAAGCTCATCGCACAGCCTCCCGCCGAAGGCGCCGCACGGCCGCTTGGAATCCACCTCGAAGGACCATTCCTCTCGCACACCAAGCGCGGAGTGCAGCCTGCCGAGCACCTCCTCGCCCCCGACATCGCTATCTTCGACCGGCTTTGCGAAGCCGCCGAGGGCCGCGTCCGGCTCATCACGCTCGCGCCAGAATTGCCTGGTGCGGCGGAACTCGCGGCGCATGCCACGCAGCGCGGGGTCCGCGTTTCGCTCGGCCACTCCAACGCCACAGCCGCGGAAACGCGCTCCGCCATTGCCGCCGGAGCCGCGAGCGCCACGCACACCTTCAACGCCATGCGCCCACTCGATCATCGCGAGCCCGGCATTCTCGGCACGGTCCTCACTGAAGATTCGCTTTTTTCCGAATTGATCTGCGACGGCATCCATTCCGCGCCCGCGATGACGAAAATTTGGTGGCGCGCCAAGGGACCGGACCGCGCCATTCTCGTCACCGACGCCATGAGCGCCGCGGGCATGCCTGACGGCGAATACCGCCTGGGCGGCATGGCCGTGCAGGTGGCCGACGGCCGCGCCATGTCCAGTGGCGTGCTTGCCGGCAGCGTTCTCACGCTTGACCGCGCCCTCGTAAACTTCCTCGCTTTTACGGGCGCACCCCTCGACCAGGGCCTGCGCCTTCTCAGCGGCAATCCGGCAAAGCTCACCGGGTTTGAAACGGAAGCAGGCAGCCTCGCCGCCGGAGCTTCTGCAAATCTCGTCGCCGTCGGCCGCGAAGGAAAACTTGAAGCCTCGTTTGTGAACGGCAAGCTCGCTTCCGCGACGCGCGCGGCCTGATCCCGTCCGAGGCACACGTTTGTTGTGAGGTCCATGCGATGCTGATGACCCGATCCGGATTTCGCTCCATCCTCGCCGCCTGCGCGCTCGCTGTCGCGGCCGCCTCTTCCGTCGCGGCCCAAACTTCCAGCGAATTTGCAGTCACCGGCTATGTCTTTACGCGCAACACTCTGCTCGCGCCCGGCAAGATCGACCCGCACGCACTCACTCGCATCAATTATGCCTTTGCCATCATCCGCGGCGGGCGCATCGTGACGGGAGCCGCTACCGACGCCGAAAATCTCGCCATCGTCACCGGGCTGCGCAAACAGAATCCCTCGCTCACTGTGCTGGTCTCAGTCGGCGGGTGGCTGGGGTCGGGCGGCTTCTCCGATGCCGCGCTCACCACGCAATCCCGAGCGGTATTCGTTGCCAGTGTCGCCGATTTTCTCAAGCAGTACGATCTCGACGGCCTTGACGTGGACTGGGAGTTCCCCGGTCAGGCCGGCGCCGGAAATACTTTCCGGCCGGAGGACAAGCACAACTTCACGCTGCTTCTCAAAGATCTGCGCAAACGCTTCGACCGGGAACAGAAGTCAACCGGCCGCCACTTGGTTCTGACCATCGCCGCAGGAGCGAACGCCGACTACTTGGTGCACACCGAGATCAAAAAGGTGCAGCGGTACGTGGACACCGTCAACGTAATGGCCTACGACTACTCGATGGCGTCCATCGATCCCACTACAAACCATAGCGCGCCGTTGTTCTCCAATCCCGCCGCGCCCCGGCAGGAGTCCGCCGACGCGTCGCTCCGAGCCTTCGAGCGCGCAGGCGTGCCCTCCGGCAAAATCCTTCTCGGGGTTCCCTTTTACGGCCACTTGTGGGCAGAAGTCCCTGACCACAACCACGGACTCTTCCAGCCCGGCAAACCCGGTCCCGCCGACTTCGCTCCCTTCAGCGCCATCCAACAAAACATGCTCGGCCACGGCTATACGCGCTACTGGGACCAAGCCGCATTTGCGCCCTATTTATACGGCGCAGAGAAGCAGCAATTCGTCTCCTACGACGACGCCGAATCGCTGGCCGCCAAGTGCGCCTACGTGAAGACGCACAACCTTGGCGGCGTCATGTTCTGGGAGTACTCCGACGATCCCTCCGGCACGCTCTTAGAGACTATCAACCGCATTTTGCGGCCTGCGCCCGCCGGCACCCTGTGAAACCTCAAACGAATCTCCAACGGCCGGGCACGATTCGGGCCGGCTTTCAGAAACCTTCCAGAATATCTGCCACCAACTGCCGCGCAAACTCGCGCGAGAGCCGTTGAATGGCCGCCGGGTCTTCACGGATGAATGTGGGTAGGTCGGTGGTGGACTGGTATTGCTCGCGGTAAACGTAGTTCTTGTTCTCATAGAGCACGCGGCCGTCGTGCGCGGTAAGCGTGACCGAAGCCACGATGGTAATGACGAAGCTCGACGACTGCTGTGTGGCCGCGTTGTAGGTGAGCGGGACGACGGCCTGCTTGAGAATCGTGCCGCGCAGCACCGCGTCAGCGTCGGCTCCCGAATCCGTCGTCACGCGAAAGCGCGTGCGCGTCATCAACTCGCGGACCACCGCTTCAGTCAGCGCCGTTTCCGTGCCGTTGGCCTCGGTGCGTGTGGCAAAGACCGGCACCGCCATCGTTTTCACGTCGGGAGGCGCGTGCGTCGCCGCGCCCAGCGTGTGATAGCCGCAGCCGCTGGCGGCGAGCAGTGCAAGCGCAGCCGTCGCGGCAGCGATCAAACGTGGGAACGGACGCATGAGGCCATTTTATCGCGCGGGTTCCGACATCAGCCCATGGGTAACGGTGCAGTTTTCGATGGGCCGGTGAAATGCTCGCGATTCGTCGATGAGGCGACTCGGCGGATATGGCGTCAACTGAGATCCTGCTGCTGTTCATCTGGCTCCATCAGAAATCGTAGGAACCCCAAACCGAAATTCGTGATTTCCATAACAATCTGTGGCTCAGCCTGAAGCGCATCGCGAATGAAGCTTTCCAGTCTTCCGGTGTCCGTTATGTTGCGAATGCCGTTCATATTTGGCAAAGGCATCTGCTGGAACATCGATACAAGTCCCAAACCTTGCAAACGGTAGATGACCGGTGTCACTGACGACGCTCGGACCACTTGTTGAAGAGTCGTCTCTTTCAGATATAAGCCCATATGCTGTTTGTTCGTAGGTCCTGATAGTTCCCGGAGCACGAAAATGTCCGATGGCGTTAGGTCACGCAGAACGCGAAAGTATGTCTGTTTCAACGTATCGGCTACGAAGGGACGGGTCCCGCTGTTCGCCAATCCCCGCGCCAGCATCTTGCGTTTGGCCTCATAGCGGTTCGTCCGTTCCTGATCTACAGCTTCAAAAAGAAGAGATTGGAACTCCTCCGCTCGAAAGTAGCTGGGCGATTCAATAGCTGCCTGGACTGCTACGAGGCGTTCAGCAAACATCTGCATGAGGTGATTGATGTTCTCTTTCCATCGCCGATCCGCTGCCTCTGTAACCAGTCCGGTGACCGCCGCACCTATGCCGAATGGCAGTGCCGCAGATACGATGCTCTTGGTAATGACGTCCCGAATGGAATCGGCGGCTGAGGGTGAATCGTCCGCAACCCCCTCAGCTAACTGTAGAAGCTCATCTTTTCCGATAGACATATAGGCCCCGCAACTTGTCACCGGAGTTTGGGCCTATTATACGACCGGAATCTGCATACAGCCGTCTTGCGTGTAAAGCTCCCACTCTGGCGATAACAGTCAGTATGGAGTGACCGGCGCCGATGCGCTGATCGTGGGTTAGGCTGTGAGTTCAGAAGGACTCACAGTTCAGAGCCACAAGCGGAAGGGAGCCGGTCATGAAGGAAAAGCTACGATTTTTAGGTTTGGATGTCCATGCCGAAACGATTGCCGTGGCAATCGCCGAGCCAGATGGCGAGGTGCGAAGCCTGGGTCCGATTACGAACCGCGCCGAATCGATACGTAAGCTGATCAGGAAGCTAGGCCCGGCAGAGAAGTTGAGAGCTTGTTATGAAGCAGGCCCGACGGGCTACGTCGTGTACTGGCAACTGGCTGAGCTGGGCGTTCAGTGCGAGGTTGTTGCGCCCACGCTTGTACCGGTCAAGGCAGGTGATCGGGTCAAGACAGATCGGCGGGATGCTGAGAAGTTGGCGCGTTGCTATCGATCTGGTGATCTGACGGCGGTATGGGTTCCCGATGAAGGCTCCGAGGCGCTGCGGGATCTGGTGCGAGCGCGTGAAGCCGCCAAGCAGGATCAGATGCGAGCGCGGCATCGGTTGAGCAAGTTCCTTTTGCGCTCCGGCCAGCGTCCCCCAGCAGGCGTGAGACCGTGGACGCGGCCTTATCTGATCTGGGTCGCACAGCTACGGTTCACACAGTTAGCTCAGGAGTCCACGCGGCAGGATTATCTGCACGAGGTCGAGCACATGCGTGCACGGGTAACGCGTCTGGAGCAAGCCATCACAGAGGCAGTGAAGCTGGTCTCGCCCGCATTGCAAAAAGTCATCAACGATCTTCAGGCGCTTCGCGGTATCGCAGATATCTCGGCTGTGACCATTGCGGCCGAGCTGGGCCAGGTGTCCCGCTTTGGCAGTGCTCGCGAGCTGATGGGCTATTGCGGCACGGTGCCGAGCGAAGATTCCAGCGGCAAGCGAATCAGACGTGGGGGTATCACTAAAACCGGCAACGCGCACCTGCGACGAATCGTTGGTGAAGCAGCATGGAGCTATCGCCGACCACTGTGTATCTGGTATGGCTTGCGCAGACGGCAAGAGAGCATTTCGGAAGAGGCCAAGGAAATTGCATGGAAAGCACAACACCGCCTGCACAAGCGCTATATGAAGCTGGGTGCGGCCGGCAAGCCACAGGGGAAGATCATTACCGCGGTTGCTCGTGAGTTGCTGGGCTTCATCTGGGCTATCGGAATCAGAGCAGAGACGATCGCCAGCCAGCAAGCCGTAGCATAACAAGAACAAAAGCAAAGACGAAGACTTCCCAAGAAGGAAAAAACTAAAAACACTGAATCGATGAACAGTGTCATCCATCCCGAGCACAGAGTCGGCAGCAGGCTGGGCAAGCACGAAGGAGAATCCTCGATTGCCCTATGCGACAGGCTCGACCGGACTCGCGATAACAGTCAGAGGCAGCTCCCGACGGATCATGATTATGCGGTTCCGACCCGCGAATATCAGACTGATCAATCGTCGCCAAAACCTGCCCAGGCTGCTGCTCGCTCTGTTCTCGGGAAAAGGCAACGACAACTGCAAAAACAACTACACCGAAGTCGCGGCGTTGACAGGGTCACTCCATATCAGGGCGAGTCACTCATCGACCCCGCTCTGGCAATATTGTCGCCTCTTCGGCAACTACACCGCCGTCACACCCACGCCGTGGCCATTTTCCCCAATCCCGGCGTGGGAAGCTTTAACCCGTCCGCGCGCCCGGCAAAATATCGCTCATTCAACTGTGCCGAATCCAACTGCTCGAAGCGCCGAAATCCCGCGCGCGCGAATTCGGCGTCCAGTTCTTCCGGCGTAAAGAAAAGTTGGAACGGCTCTCCGGCATCTGCCACACGCTTTGCCAGGGAATCGAATGCGGCGCGGTGCAGCTGGCCTAGCGATTCGGGCGATAGTCCGAAGTCGAAGCTCACGGCCGTTCCCGCGGGCAGCCTGGCAATGGTTTCGAGCGTCGCGCGGAAGGCATCAAGCGTGAGGTAGGGCACCACGCCCAGCCAGGCGAAGAACGCGGCATTCCCCGAGTCGAATCCCGCCTCCGCCAGCCCGCTGCCCAGCGTTTTGTGCTCAAAATCGAGGGGCACAAAGGTCAGATTCGTTGGCTCCGCGATCCCTGCTTCCGCCAAAAGGCTGCGCTTCCATTGCTGCGTGGCAGGAAAGTCAACCTCGAAGACGCGCACTTGTGGAAACGGGTTGCGGTACGCAAACGTGTCGAGGCCGGCGCCCAGAATCACGTACTGGGCGACGCCGTGTGCCCCGGGGTCCTGCGCTACCAATTCGGCCAGCCGGTCCTCCGCGTAGCGGCTGCGCGCGGTCATAAAGGCACGAAATGCGCTCGCAATGCGGTTCGATTCGCGGTCGTAATCGACCGCAAACTGTGGCCCCAGCAACGATACGGCTATCGGATCGTCGAGAACGTGGGGATGGTCGAGAACCTGGTGGGCGGCGCGGCGCTGGGCTACGCGAAGAGCCGTTCTGCTGGCACGGCCAGGCTCCATGGCCCCAGTGTACAAGGCGGGGAATAGGGACCAGGGACATCGGGGCGTGGGGACTTGGGACTAGGCACCTAGTGATTAGGAGTGATTGGTTACTCACCGCCGGCTGAAAACTGTTCAAAATCCACTATCCACTAACCACTAACCACTACGCTCTCCGCTAACCCCTGGCCTTTACACCTCACTTATACTGGAATGTCATGGCAACCTCAGAGACCGCAGCCTCCCAAGGCGGACCCGGGACGGGGTTCCGGCCGCGCCGCATCGTGCTTACCGGCTTCATGGGTTCGGGCAAGTCCACGGTGGGACCGCTGCTTGCCGAGCGCCTGGGATGGAAGTTCGTCGATGCCGACGATGTAATCGCAGCCGAGGCTGGCTGCACCATCCCCGAGATCTTCGAGCAGCAGGGTGAGCCCGCATTCCGCGAGCGCGAGCGTGCCACGATTGCGCGACTCATCGACGAACCCTCGCAGGTTCTGGCTCTGGGCGGCGGGGCCATCGAAGATGAAAGCACGCGCTGGTTGCTGCACAACACTCCGAATACGCTGCTCGTGAATCTGGAGGTGGAGATGGCTACCATTCTCAAGCGCTGCAGCGGCACTGAGCATCTGCGGCCTATTCTCGCCGACGAGGCCAACCTGGCCGGCCGCTACCTGCGCCGTTTGCCGCATTACCGCACGGCGCATGTTTCCATTACCGTGGACTCGCTGACGCCCGAACAGGTAGTGGATGCAATCGTGCGCACATCGCGCGCGTAGACCGTGCGCAGCTCCTTGAAAAGAAAATCTTGGCACGTCTCGAACCGGTTCTGCAATCGTCTGGCCTCATCTTGCCCGGAATATCGAGACGCCGAGACTGGCGCCGAAGAAGTGTGTTCGCCGGAGTCCCGGATAGTGCTATAGATGACGCCGGGCAGCTTTGCAATCTGCTGCGCTTGGCCTGTTGAAGAATCGATGCGTAATAGATCCCCGCTCCGGGACGTGAGACAACACAGGTCCCCGGTCAGGAAAAATGCTCCCAGCCCTGGGGTGAGAGCTTCTGCACGTCTTGTGCGGTGACGAGCGCAACGGCTGGCCGGCCTTTGTGGCGGCGCAGGATACGGCCGATGCGCGTGACCCGAACACCGCCGATGCTGTGCGGCACGCGCACAGCCGGCGGAGCCGTAAACAAAAGCTCGTAATCTTCGCCGCCGTGGAGGGCTTGAGCCAAGGTTGCGCTCGCGTGGATGGGCAAAGCCTGCGCATCGACTTCGGCGGCAACGCGCGACTCCTCGCAAAGATGGGCAAGATCCCTGGAAAGTCCGTCGCTCAGGTCGATAGCGGCGCTTGCACGGCCGCGTCGCGCCAGCCACCGACCCTGCGCAATACGCGGCTGCGGAGCCAGATGCGGCGCCAGCAGAGACTGGAGTTTGCCGGGAATGCGCGGCGGACCGGATTGGGATTTCCGATTGGCGGCCAGTTCCTCGAGTTGTGCGAGTCCAGCGGAGGCGCCGCCCAATACGCCGGTCACGTAAACCAGATGGCCAGGACGCGCTCCGGAGCGGAGCAGGGCCTTGCCGTGCCCCACCGCACCAGCTAGAGCAATGTCGGCTACGGCGATGGGTGATTCCGCAAGATCGCCTCCCGCTAGAGGCACGCGGTAAGCGTTGGCCAGGATGAAAAATCCACTAAGAAACCGGTCCACCCAAGGCTCGCGCCTTCTTGAGTTTTCGACGAGAGTTTTGGGAAGGCCGAGCGAGAGAAACGCCGCAACCGGCCGCGCGCCCATGGCGGCGAGATCGCTCAAGCCTCGCGCCAGAGTGCGATGCCCGATGGACTCAGGAGAATGCCATGCGATGCGGAAGTGCCGGCCCTCGATGGAAAGGTCCGTGGTCACGGCCAGTTCTTCGCCAGGGCCAACCCGGAGCAGGGCACAGTCGTCGCCGATGCCGCGCTGCAACCCCCTATAGGTGGCGCGCGGGGAAACTTGCGCTGCCCGTGCGCGAATCAGCTTCAAGAGGTCCAGTTCGCCCCGCTGGCCGTTACGGGAGTTCATGTCTTGAGGATAGGGCATGTTGCCGGAAGCAGCGGTGCGATACCCGTCCACAAGGAGCTTGGACGGGCACCTGCGAGACTGCAAGTTACCTCGGGAACGAAGGGGCGAAAGAAAGCAGAAATCAGGGAGTGAACAAGCCGGCCAGCCCGCCGATATCACACGTTAGCGGCCCAAAAGAAGCGTTGCCGGGGAGGAGCTTCCCTTTGGGACCGCTTACCGCGGATGGGGGCGGAGTTGCCGAACAACGCAGAGGTTGGTGGGAGCAGAAGTAGGTAGTACCTAGGTACTGAAAAGTGCGCTTTTCGTTGACCCTGAGTAGAAGCCTCTGTTAACCTTTAGCAACGTTCTCGCATCTGCGCCCCGTAGGGCGTGTAAGTACTTGTATGGGCCCAAGATGCCCATGCGCTTTTTCTCTCCCCTGATTTGAATGCCCTGCCGCCGGCGGGCCGTCACGGATGCAGCCATGATATTACGCAGACGCCGTTACATAGTTTTCGTTACCAGAGATGAGAACGGTGAGCTGCGGAAGGTCCCGATTCCGCTGAAGTATGCCTGTGGATTCCTGGTTGCCGCGGTCGTTGGCGCGTTCACGATTGTGGGCCTGGCCGGGTCATACACGCGCATGCTGCTCAAAACCGAGAGTTTCAATCAGGTTCGCGCAGAACGCGAAACTCTGCGCCAAAATTACCAGCGCATGGAACAGATCGCGCGCAATCGCAGCGTACAAGTGGCGTCACTGGGTGCGCTGGCGAACGAAGTCACTGCGCTCTACGGTTTGCGCCAAAACCGCCTGGAAACGGCCAAGCCCGCTGTCCAGGCCACTGCCACCGTTCCAACCCCGGCTCCAGCCAGCATCGCGCCATCGGATGACCTCAGCCAGCAGCAGATTGTCAATTCCATTGACACCTTCTATGACTTGCGCGACGAAGCGCTTTCGGGGCAGGTTTCGCGGGCCCTGGAGAGCGGACTAACATCCAGTTTTACAGGTGACTGGAGGGAACTGGCGGACGCGCCTTCGATGTGGCCGCTGGAAGGGCGCGTAGCCTCAAGCTTCGGCGAGCGCGTGGATCCGATCAACGGCGAAGGCGCTTTTCACACCGGCGTGGACATCGACGCGCCCTATGGAACGCCCGTGAGGGCGGCGGCCGACGGCGAGGTGACCGGAGCCGATATGGTTGCGGGGTACGGACGCGAAGTGGTGCTGGACCATGGCCACGATGTCCGCACGCTGTACGGGCATCTTTCCGCGATTGCGGTGGTGGCTGGGCAGCATGTGACGCGCGGCCAGGTTATCGGTTATGTAGGCCAATCGGGCCGGGCCACCGGACCCCACCTGCATTACGAGGTGCGCGTGCACAACGTACCTGTAAATCCGCACAAGTACCTGCGCGTGACGCACGAGGAAGCTGCCAATCTCGCATCGGAATCGTTTTCCGGCCAGTAGCGGCAATTAAGCGAAGCACAAGGCTCCCGGCGAAAGGGAGCTTTTTTGCTTTGGCTTCGTAAATCTGGCGACGCAGCCAAGAGAAGAGCGGCGAGGCAAACAGCGGCGAAGCGGATCATACTTTCTCGAAAGGATTCAGGGCTGTTTTTCAGGACTCTTGGGAGCGGGAGGAATGTAACCCAGAAACGGTCGCTTCGCACGGGCGTGTATCAGGCCTTTTGTGCCGCCATCACGATACGCTCCGCGACGGCCTCGACGATCTGCTCGTGGACCTCGCCGATCGAGAGGTCGCCTTCGATGAGAACCACGCGATCGGGCTCGCGGACGGCAATCTCGCGGTACTTCTCCCAGACGCGGCGGTGAAAAGCGTCTTTTTCTTGCTCGAAGCGGCCCTCGCTCGTGCCGGTTTCGGCTTCGACGCGGTCGTTGCGGCGGCGAGCCCGGGCCAGGGAGACGTGGAAACTGGGCAGAAGGAGCAGCGTGAGGTCAGGCTGGAGGCCGCCACAGATGAGCCGGTGCATGTCGAGGACGAGCTTGGAGCCGAGCTCGCGGCCACCGCCCTGGTAGGCCTCGGTAGAGTCAGTGAAGCGGTCGCAAACCACAATGCGGCCGGCATCGAGAGCTGGCTGGATGACCTCCGCGATTGCTTGGGCGCGGTCGGCGAACATGAGGGCCATCTCGGTCATTGGGGCGACGGCGGCGGAGCGGGAATCGAGCAGGATCTGACGGATGCGGTCGCCGGTGGCGGTGCTGCCGGGTTGGCGCAGGAGCACGGGTTCCTGGCCGCGCCGCGCGAGCCATGCCGCCAGACGCTTAATCTGCGTGGTCTTGCCCGACCCGTCGAGGCCTTCGAGAGTGATGAAGACACCGCGCGGCATGGGGTGAGAATAATGCAGGGACCCGCAAACTGGGAATAGGCAATAGGGAATAGAGGGTAGGAACCGGTAACTCCGGAGCAATAGCCGGCCCGGAGCGCTGTGAATCGTACTCGGCCTTCACGCAATCCGCATTCTCTTTTTTCTCAAGCAGATACGTCGCAGCCCGACCCCGCAGATTATTTTTCCCTACTCGCTAACTCGTTTGAAGAATGGGATAACGCACCGGCGGCGTGTCGGCTCCCGGAGGCTTTCCGATCGTGGCTCCGGCTTGATCCCGAAGCGGTAGGTCGGGTTCACGCTCGGATACGAAGGAATGGCACGCCGAGAACTTCGTTGGCCGGATTGGCGCAGATCGTCCGCGTGTTTGGGTCGACTGCCACGTCTACGGGTACGCCGATGCCCCGCCCGCAGTCCCAATGCTGCCGAGAGGCGGCAAGCGCGGCATTTGTCAAAAGGTTCTTTCTAACCAGAACCGCACCTGAAACGGTTCGGCGGGGTGGGAGATGTTTGTGAATGCCGCCGGGCCTGTTGGCGCGATTCGGGAGACATAGGCGTAGGTAATGTCGTCATTGCGGCGGTTAAGCAGGTTCAAAAGATCGGCCGAAATGCGCCATCTCTCGGCGATTCGATAACCGGCCCCCGCATTGGCCAAAAGCGTAGCCTTGGAGCGATTGATTGCGTCGGAGGTCAAATCGCGCGGGCCAAAGTAGCGCAGGCGAATCGTCGACGAGAAGCCTTTCAAGCCGTGCAGCGCGACGCCCGAGGAAATCACGACCTTCACCGCTTCGGGAACCAGCTTGCCGCCCGGGCCTTGTACGGGATACTGGCCGCCGCCTACGTTGGTGTACGCCGCATCGTCCGGGTCTGTCTGGGTAAATTGGGCCCGGGAGTCCGCCATGTCTAAATCAACTGCCCAATGATCCGTTGGCGTGTAGTAGTTTGCCCATTCGATGCCATAACGGTTGCTCGACTGTTCTGAAGCCACCGTACCGCCGGTGTCGCCATCCTGCTGCAGTTCGGAATTACTGCGCAGATACCAGAGCGCAAGAGTGCTTTGCAGGTGGGTGATAGCCGCGGTGCGAACACCGAATTCTCCGCCTTTGAGTTGGACCAGAGGAGTAATTGGAGCGCAGGACGTGGGGAAGGGATTGTCCGGCGAAATCGGTTCCTCGTTTTGCGTAGCGCCACGCGCGTCATTCGAGTGAAAACCGAAGCCGCCTTGTGCGTAGAACTCAGTATTGGACCAGGGGCCGAAGATCAGACTCAATTTTGGCTGGGGCAGGAACTTGGCGGCCGGGCCGGAATTGAGCTGGGCAAAGTCGACCGGTGTCGAAAGGGAGGAAATGTTGGAGATATAAGCCGGTGTCAAGTTGGTGACGACATATTTTGCGTCGTCGCCGCGCAGGGCCAGATCCGAGCGGAATTTTGCCGCCCACTGGATTTCGTTCTCGGCGTATAAGCCAACCAGCGTTTCCGTGAACCTATTCAAATCCGTAGCCGCGGGCAGGACGGCGATCAGATTCGGATTGGTAGCGCACTCGTCGATGGGCTCGTCATTGCAGGCGTTGACATCGTTCTTGTCGGTGCGCACGCGATCTTCCGTTTTGAAAAGGCCGTTGTGGACCCAATCGTTGCGGACCTGCAGGCCGATAGCGTTTTCTGTCTTGCGGCCAAACCATTGGCTGAAAATCGTGTGATGCGCGTCGAGTCCCGCCACCCAGCGCCTGTCCTGCTGTTCGAACTGATCGCCTTTCCTGGGATCGATCAGGTAGTAAGTAAAATTCGAGAACAGGTCGAGATCGTAATAGAAAGCGTAGGCCGCGATCTTCGTCAGGGAATTAGCGTCCTGGCGATGCCATTCGCCCTGCAGGCTGTAGCGCTGTGAATGGCCGCCGTCGGTCGGGTCCAGAGTGCCGAAGTATCCGACCACGGGCTGCGCGTCCACGGGGATTTGATCGCTCGAGTGCCACGTTCCGCGGTATGCGCGGGCCGTGATGCTGAAACCGTTGGTGTCTCCTCCCTGGCTGTAGGTTACAAGGCCGTTGTATTTGTAATAGTTATCCGGATGCGTCCATGGACCGTCCTCGTGATACGCTTCTCCGCCGTACAATAAGTTGCCCGCGCCGAGCTTTCGCGATACGCCGAAAACCGTTCGTCCATAGCCGCCCTGACCGCCTTCGACCTTGATGAAGTTATCGGGCAAGGTTTTGAAGAATTCCAGGTACGCCGACCCAGCCGCGCCAAAGTTGCCGACATCGGCGTAGTAAGGACCTTTCTCGAAGTCCACTCGCTTCACAAACTCCGGCGTGACGATGTTCATGTCCGCATAGCCTTCGCCGTGCGCGTGCGACGGCAGGTTCAGCGGCATGCCGTCGATAAAGACGGCGAAGTCGGTGCCGTGATCGAGATTGAAGCCGCGGAGAAAATACTGATTGGCCTTGCCGCCGCCGGCGTGCTGCGTGATGATGACGCCGGGAACCGTCTCCAAAACTTCTCCGGAACGAAGAAGCGGACGATCCTGGAGTTCCGTTGCGCCCACCGTTCCCTGGGTTCCGGAATCGGCAATTCCGATCAGGTCGTCCTCGCGGCCCTGCACGTCGATGGTGGTGCTCACGGAGCCTACAGTCAAAGAGATGTGCAGCGGGGCCGGCGCCTCATTGACCCTTATGGTGACGGGGACTTCCAGGGTTTCAAATCCGGGATTCGATACCACGAGCCGATAGTTGCCTGCCGGGAGTCCGGAAATCACGAAGGAGCCGTCCGCGTCCGACTGTAGCGTTCTTTGCACGATACCGTTCGCGCTTCGAACCTGCACGGCGGCTCCGGCAACCACTGCGCCAGACGCGTCAACGACAGTACCCGATAGCTGAAGCGGATTGACGTTGTCGCTTCTCGAATCGGCGGCGCCGTCGGCCGCGTGCGCACGTGCCGGCAGTCCCGCACAAAACACGAGGAGACTCAGTGCTACGATTTCTGGAGCCGTGCTACGCATGGAGCCACCCTAAATGGAGGGTTCTTTCCAGGGTTGTGACCATCGTCACACGTTTTTTGAGTTTGTGCTACGATGCGAGACGATCGTAACAGCAGACAAAAATCCGTGGACCGAGACGGATTGCAGCCATTCCGGCGCCCCGGCATCGCAGAAAATGAGTTTTGTTTCTTACCACGTTTTGAAGGAGCGGCACATGCGCCGATTTTTCCTATCGTGCAGTTCGATTTTCGCGGCCGGCCTACTCATGGCCGCGGCATCGGTTGCGCAGCAAACGCCTGAGCCGAAGCCACTGACCGTTCCCTTGCGATGCCGGCAAAGCGATTGCCCCGTGCTCGCGGGCGCGCCGCAAACCGCGGGCATGCGCAGCGGCTTCGTGAGCCTCAGGCCAGGGCAGACTGTGGGTTGGCACACTACGGGCAAAAATGAGGAAGCTCTCGTTGTGCTACGCGGCAAAGGGAAGGCCCTCATTGACGGTCAACCCGGCCTATCGTTCGCCGCTCCGGCGCTGGTCTATGTTCCGCCTGCAACACGCCACAACGTGGAGAACACTGGAAGCGACCTCCTGGAGTACGAATACGTCGTGGCAACGGCGAAGACGCAATAAGTCTGGCGATGAAGAGCGGCATCACTCGGCCAAGACAATCCTCCAGATAGGCTCTCAGTGCTGCTTCAGGGATGATCTTGGCCGCCTGCCGCAACCTCGAGCCCATGCCGCAGCAGCGGCAGAATCGTTTCCAAGCTCTCTTCGGCACCGCGCCTGCTTCCCGGCAGATTTACTATGAGTACTTGGCCGCGCAGTCCCGCCACGCCGCGCGAAAGCCACGCATAGGCGTTGCGCTCCGCGCCTTTTGTGCGCATCGCTTCGGCTAGTCCCGGCGCTTCACGATCAATGACGCGCCGCGTGGCTTCGGGGGTGCGGTCGCGCATTCCCAATCCCGTGCCGCCCACAGTCAACACTAGAGCCGCGCCCTTGCGTGCGAACTCTTCCAGCGCCGCGGCAGTCGCATCCTCGTCGTCCGCGAGCAGTAGGGTCTCCACTTCGGCTTGCGGCCATGCACGACGCAGCATTGCCGCTGCCGCCGGACCCGCCGTGTCAGTCATCTGACCGGCCGAGCAGCGGTCCGAGATAGTAAGCACCGCAAGCAGCATGGCCTGATTCTACGGCATGACCGGAGTTGCAGTGCCGCATCTTTGAAAAGCCGCATCCCACCTTCAATTCACGATTTCTCCTTCCCGTACCCGCACCAGCAGACCGCCGATCTCGTGGCGGAAAGCCACGGTGAGAATGTTGTCCGCGCGCAAGTGCGAGGAAAGCTTTTCCGTCGCGATGCCCGATTCGGGAACGGTCATGGAGCAGGGCTGCGGCAGCCTCGATTTGAGGATACCCGCGATCATGTTGGCGATTTCCCGCGTCGCGTCAAGCGTATCCGCCTCGCCGATCGCATCCACCGGCAGCATCAGCATCGCCGCCGTGGCCGCGTTGGCGAAATCCTTTTCCATCCGTACTTCAATACGCCCGTTCCACTCCCCCGAGAGATCCACGCTCACCAGGACGTGCCCTGCAGGCACGCAAAACTCCTCGGCGAAGGGAACCGTTTCCATCTGCATACCCAGCATCTGCTCCCAGAATTGCGTGTTGGCGCGTATTAGGGATTGTTCGTCGATGTGAGCTTGCATAGAAGAATCCTCACGTACGCGGCGGTCTTGATCCCAGGGTCCGCAAACACGCTTAGGGTGATCGGCGCCCTAGCAGGGCGAGTAGAATCTAGCCCACTTTCATCCCTATCGGGCCGTTCTTCCTTGAGGATTAAGAATGCCCGCCGCACCATAGTCATTGGAAAGATGCCCACCACCGAACAAGCCGCAAAGATGTGAGTTAAGTCACAATTTGCCGTGCTCTCTGGCACATCCCGGCCCTTCTGTCGGTGACACGCTTGCCGGTGTGAGGTATTTGCCGTGCAGGATACCGACGCATATCGCTGGACGCATCCGGAGACCATTCTGGTCGCCACCGACCTGAGCGATCTGGACCACCTTATGCCGTTTGCCATCGGTCAGGCTGAAGACACCGGAGCCCGCATCGTTCTCCTGCACGTACTCACGGCCATGTCGTCTTTTGTTGTGGACACCGCCGGAATGCCTTATTACGACACAGCCGGAGCTCTGGATATCGCGGAGCAGATGATGCATCCCTGGTGCGAAGTTGCCACCCGGCTCGGAATCCGCTGTCACTCCGTGGCGCGCGAAGGCCAACCCATGCAACAAATCGTTGGCGCCGTCCGCCAGTTTCATGCCGACCGCGTGCTGCTGGGAACCCGCAGCCGGGGCAAGCTGGGAAAGCTGCTCATCGGCTCAGTGGCAGAACAAGTGCTGCGCTCGGTCTCCCTCCCGGTCACTACCGTGGGACCCGATGCTCAAATCCCTGTGGACAGGGGGGATGAACGTGTGGTTCTTCATGCCACTACGCTCCAAGAGACATCTCGCGCGAGCGCGGCGCTTGCCTGCCAGGTGGCTGTCACGCAAAAGGCAAAGCTCGTTCTGCTGCATGTTCTGCCGCCCGTCTCGGAGATGGAACGTAAAGGCCTGCCCACAGGAATGCACTCTTCGGCCATGCTCGAATTGCGTATCCTCGCTGTGCAAATTGGCGCTGACTGCTGCTCCGCCGTCGAGCCGGTCGTCGTCCACGGCGACCCTTCGATCGAGATTCTTGCTCTGGCTTCCGAACGCCGCGCCGGTCTGATAGTGCTTGGCGCCACGCAGCGCTCGGCCTTTGAGAACCTCACGCGCGACCGCATCATATACCGCGTGCTGGCCCACGCGCGCTGCCCCGTGCTTACCCTGTGCGAGCTGCAGGCCGCGCCGGAAGAAGCGCACGCTGCGGCCGCCAGCACTCATCGATAGGACCGCCGCAAAGGCCGGATCGACAGGGCAATGCCGTTTCTACGCCGCGTTGCTGGTTGACGGCGCGATCACATGCTGAAGTGCAACGATACCGGCCGATTTGTGAGAGGCGATGCGTGTAAACGGCTGCAGCCGCCTTAGCAACCGCTCGTGCAAATAGCGGAGCTGGCGCAGCAGGCCCAGCCCGTCTTGCTTCCGCCCGCTGACATGTGCGGAGTGGATCTCGGCGGCTAGCTCGTGCAGCTGCCGATGAAGGACTTCGATGGCTTGAGCGGATGTGAGCAAGCCCCCCGCGGAAAGTCGCTGCGCATCGAGCCAAGTGCTCAGGCTGCATTGGCTGCCGTCAAGGGAGGGCGGCGTCGGCCGTGTGCCCTGCAGGTACGCCACAAAATGCCCGTACCAGGCGCGATGTTCGACCATGGCAAACAGCACCCCCCGATTGCTGGCGTGGACCGCCGGCATTTCGATCCATCGCGGATCGGCGCGCCATTGCGCGGCCCAGGCTTGCAGTTCCCGTGCCGGCATGGGCTTCGCGATCCCGTATCCTTGGGCGCAATCGCACCCCAGTTGCAGCAGCATCAGGCCATGGTCCACCGTCTCCACTCCTTCCGCAATCACTTGCCGGCGGAAGGCCTCGGCCAATCCCAGAACGCCCTTCAGAATGGTCAGGTTCTCCGGTTCATCGAGCATATCCCGCACAAAACTCTGGTCGATCTTTAGAACATTGGCCGGCAGGCGCTTCAAGTAGACAAGGGATGAATAGCCGGTGCCAAAGTCGTCCACGCTGATCTGGACGCCGGCCTCTCGGCAGGCCGCCAGTACCTGGGAACTCAGCGCCACATTCTGCAGAGCGCTGGTTTCCAGAACCTCCAATTCCAAGTGCGAGGGATTCACGCGCGGATGGGCCGCCAGGCGCGCGCACAAGCGGTCTACGAAATCCGGCTGCTGCAATTCGAAAGCGCTCACGTTTACGCTGATCGGGATTTCGAATCCGCTATCCCGCCATGCTTCCATCTGCCGGAGCGCGTTCTCGATCACCCACTGACCCACTTCCACCGTCAGGGGATGTTCTTCAATCACAGGCAGAAACAGCCCCGGAGGCAGCAGTCCACGCTCCGGATGCCGCCAGCGCAACAGGGCTTCTGCGCCTATCACCTCACCCGTGCGCATGTTCACTTTAGGTTGGTAATAGAGGACGAACTCGTCTGCGGCCAGCGCCCCGCGGATGTGCTCGATATTCTCAAGGCGGCAGCGCGTCATCAAATCCTGGCTGGCATCGAAGACGCTGTAGCGGCTCTTGCCGGCGAGCTTGGCTTCGTAGAGCGCTTGCCCGGCTTGGCGCAAAAGCAAGTCCGCGTCTACTTCCTCATTCTGCGGATAAATGGTCACGCCTGCGCTTGCAGTCACCCGCAGCGGCACTTCGCCTATCTCTACCTCCTCGGCGGCGGCCGCGAGCATGCGTGTCAATGTGGGCAGGCAGGCATCGCTGTCGGCCAAGTCGAGAATCACGGCGGCAAATTCATCTCCGCCCAGCCGTGCCAGCGTATCTCCCTCCCGCAATGCCCGTTTCATCCTCAGGGCCACAGCGGTCAGCAGCGAGTCGCCGGTAGAGTGACCATAGGCGTCGTTGACGGCCTTGAAGCCGTCGAGATCGAAATAGGCTACGCCAAGCAATTGTCCCCGGCGGTGCGCCTGCGCCATGGCTTGCCGCAACCGGTCGGCAAACAACGCCCGGTTGGGAAGCCCGGTCAGAGTATCGTAGTGCGCGGCCAGCTCCAACTGTTGCTCGTGCTGCTTCTCCTCCGTCATGTCCGTGAACAGACCCACATACTGCTTCACCTGCCCGCCGGCGTCGCGGATAGCGTGGATGTTCAGCATCTCCGGATAGATGTCTCCGCCTTTTCTCCGGTTCCAGATCTCGCCCGACCAAAGGCCGTCCCGGATGAGGCAGTCCCACATGCTTTGGTAAAAATCCTCGCTCTGCAGGCCCGACTGCAAAATGCGCGTATTGTGTCCCTGCACCTCTTCCCGCGTGTAGCCGGTGATGCGCGTAAAGGCATCGTTCACCTCCAGGATCGTACCTCGAGGATCGGTGATAAGAATGCCTTCGCGGGCGCTTGTAAAGACCGTGGCGGCCAGTTGCAGCCGCTCTTCCGCCTGCCTGCGCTCCGTAACATCCTCGGAGAAGACGATCATGCCGCCCACAGCGCCCTCGCTAGTCAACCAGGGCCGCAACTCCCGGCGGAACCACTGCACGCTTCCGTCCTCCCGCTGCCAGTTCGCCTCTCCCGGTGGGATGGTCTCGCCAGCCAGAACGCGGCGATGCAACTGCCTCCAGCTCTTGGGAAGATTGGGGAGGACTTCGTAGTGCGAACGCCCTATGATCTGACGGCCTTCGAGGCGATGGATCTCCAGCCAATGCTGGCTCACCGCGAGGTAGCGCATTTCGCGATCGACCATGGCCAAGGCAACGGGCGCGTGGGCAATAAAAAGCTGCAGCAGTTCCTTGCTCTCGCGCAGCGCTGCTTCTACCTGTTTTCTTTCCGTAACGTCCTGGATGGTGCCGTGCATCGTCACCGGGCGTCCCTGGCCGTCGCATGTCAGCCTGCCCATGCCGTGCACCCAGCGCTCCACACCGTCGCTGGGCCGAACGATGCGGTATTCCTTGTCGAAGAACTTGTCCCGGCCCAAAACCTCATCTTGGAAATAAGCGCTCATGGCCGCGCGGTCGCCGGGGCGAACGAGATTCAGCCATCCGTCGATTGTGCGCTCGTACACGCCGTCGATTCCGAAGATTCCATCTAGAGTTTCGGAACTCGTCCATTCTCCTGAAGGAATGTCCAGGGTGTAGCAGCCTAAGCCGGCGATCTTCTGCGCGTGTCGCAGCGATTCTTCACTTTCGCGCAATCTCAACCGCGATTCGATGTGTTCTGTGATGTCCGGCGCGATCCCCAGGATGCCGGCGATCTCGCCGCCGGGACCGCCGATCGGGTATTTGCGATTGTCGATCCAGCGTCGCGCTCCATCCTGGGTCCGCAGCTGCTGAAATTCGTTCACCCGCTGCCCCTCGGTAAGAACCCGGTTCTCCAGCCGGTACGCCGCATCGGCGATTCCCTCCGGGCGAATGTCGTAGTCGGTCTTGCCTACGAGTTCGGCTGCCCGCTTTGCCCTATCGGTAAAGGGCGGAACGCGAGGGCTCGCTGCCAGAATCACATGGTTGCGATTTTTCAGAAGTATATAGTCCTCGCTGCGCTCGATAAGAGGTTTGAAGCTGGCAATCAATGCCGCATCGCCGGGCTCATTCACCTTCCGCGCGTCTTCAAGAAACAGCCTGAGTTGCTGTAGACCCTTCCCTGCGCGCTTTTTCTCATACCGCCCTTTGAAGCAGCGGATGCGTCCGTCGGCATGACGTATCCGCAAGTTCGCCCAACCCGAAGAATTCTTGCGCTTCGCGGAGAGCAGGGATTCGGCCAAACCGGTATCCTCTGGATGAATGCGGTCCTTCAGCTGCACTCTTGCAGTGAGAAAATCCTCCTGCGTGTAGCCGAGCAGGGCTTCCACGTCTTCGCCGGCTGCAACGAGCCGCGGCGGACTTCTCAAAACGAAGCAGAAAGTTGCCTCGGTCATCGCTTCCACATTTCTCTGCGCCGGCCTGTGCTCGCGCGTGTCAGCTCGTCATGGCAAACTTTCAAAATACTGTGAAGATAGCGCGGATTTACGGCAGCGGCGGCAAAGCTCGCCCAACGCTCAGCCAAGGCGCTCCCCGAGCTAGCCGCACGCGCACGGTTGCGCACAAAACCACCCTCCCAGCACGCAGCACAACTCTCGCTGCTGCGGCAACAATTGGAGCTTCGGCAGCCGGGCCGCCAACTTCAGTTGCATTTGGGCAAAAATTCTGCGCCAGTACCGATTTGAACCAAATCGTGTACCTGTTATCCACGCTTTTTTGTTGCCTTTGGCAGTTCTGCCCGGTTTATCCACGCTCGGACTTGGCATAATCGCAGCAAGAGCGCTTCCTGCGTGACTGTTCTACAACGTCTTGGCGGGAATGGGAGCGCGCAAGCGCATTGCGGATCCGAAGGCGCGATCCCGGAACCGTCTCGCACCACCTGTGGGAGCACACGAGTGACTACCTATCGGCGTCAGGATGTTTTGCGCATCTTCGAGATCGGCCCCCGTCAGTTGCAAGCCTGGGAAAGAGCCGGACTAATTCCCCAAAAAGAAACCTACAGCTTTCGGGATTTGGGGCAGCTACGCATCCTCTGCGCATTGCGCGCTGAAGACGTTCCCGCCGCATCGATCCGCGAGTCGATTCAGGCCATGAAAGCCGTTTCCGGCATGGCCAACCCGCTTTTGGAAACGCGAGTAGTCCGCACTGGAACGCGGCTGGCCTTCGGCCATTGCGGCGCCGTGGTTGATCCGATCCGCCGCCAGTTGCTCTTCGACTTCGAGCGCGGCAGCGCAGAGAGAATCGCTGCGGCTTCAGCAGGACCCGAGCCCATGCGCCGCCCTGCGCCGGACGGACCGCGCCTTATTCAGGAGCGATTCGTGGCTGCGGTGCGCGCCGAGGAATTTGGCGAAAAGCAGCGCGCCATCGCGCTCTACGAGGAGATTCTGTCGCTCGATCCCGGCTACGCGGCGGCTTCGATCAATCTCGGCACCATCTACTTTCATCTTCGCCAGTACGGACGCTCCGAAGATCTGTACCGCCGCGCCACCGTGGCCGACCCCGGCTACACGCTGGCTTACTTCGATCTGGGCAACGTGCTTGACGAGCTCGAGCGTTTCGACGAGTCCATCGCGGCTTATCTCAAAGCCGTCACGCTCTCGCCCCGCTACGCCGACGCTCACTACAACCTCGCCCTCGCCTACGAGCGCAGCGGCCAGCCTCGTCCCGCGCTGTGCCACTGGCAGGCCTACGTCAAGCTCGACAACCACGGACCCTGGGCCGAACACGCCCGCCGCCAGATACGCCAACTCCTCAGCCGCGAACCACTCGCCATCGTCGCCCGCGCCGACCGTTTTATCGCTCCGCGCAAAGGCACGACCGCGCTTAGGCTGGCGTAAGACGACAGATCTCTAAAGGTGCCTCGAAGAAGGGCCGGCAATCAGACTCATGAGGATAATCTTCCCGGTCATGTCCGCGGCAGCCTGCCGTACGGCGTCAATGACTCTTGCAACGCATCCCGGAATTCTATGGCGATTCTCCAATTGGTGTGGAACGAAGCCGCTGCGGTCAGGTGGCGTTTCCCTTCAGGAAAACGCCGCTTTGCTCGGCTTAAGGCATCTCTCCCTTTGCTGTAGAGTTATCCCACCCTAGCCGCAAAAACAAAGACGTCGCGAGGGTGAGGCACACATACTGCACGCCTTTAGGAGAAATGCCTTAAAGACTCCACAGAAGTTGGAGAACCGCCCTAAGTATGGATTTCGTGAGTCCCCTAAGCACTCTGCGGCCGTCAGCAAAATGGATATGCGTTGCCCCTTGGCTGGTTCGAGGCAGGATTCATGCGACCGGCACAAGACTGGGCACAAAGGCCATCCACGAGCGGTCGCGCAAATCCACTTGGATCTGTGCGCCCAGCTTCTCGAAGCGATAAGTCTTGCGGGTTAACGGGCTGACGACCGTCAGGGCCGTGGCGCCGACATATTCGAAAACCGGAGTGGTGAGGGCGAGTGCAGTGCGCACCGCAGGAGCGGCCTGCGCACCGGCTGAAAGGCCCGCACCGGCGGGCCGGGCAGGCCGCTGCGGGGTACTGACGGCTTGTCTGGGTCGGCTGCAGCACATAGTCTCTACTCCTTGGTCTCTTCGTAGATTCCTGGAAAGGCCGGGCGCCGGGTAGCCTTCTCCAGAAGACATGCGGCGCCGGAAAGGGCCGGCCACAACAGCAATCGCTGGAGCCATGTTTCTCCCGCGACGATGGCCAGAGGCGCGGCTAGCCAGAGGCTCAGACAAAAAAAACAATCGAGCAACTGGCCGATGAATCCATTGCCCGCGTGACGGCGCAGCGCCGTGAACATGCCGAATGGGCCTTTCTCGTCGCTTAACAAATGAGTGATCCGCCACAAGACCAGCACGTCGATCAGCATGTCTACGATCTGGGTTCGAAAAATCGGGTGGACCATAGCCGTACATTTCTGCGCGCGGGCCAGGCGCGAACCAATTGCCTCGTCCCGCGCGCGGCTAGAGGTTCTAGTCGGACAACGCCAGGGCCGCGGTCTTGATCGACTCGTAAGACCAGATCGTGCCGCTGCCGTTGGTGTGCTTCGGATAGACCCCGAGCGTTAGTGCAAAGGAGCATGTGGTCTGCGCTCCCAGCATCTCCCCGAAGGTCACCGTGGGTACATTGAATGGTGGCGGGGTGAGCGGGCCGGTGGCCGTGGATCGGGCATTGCCGACACTGACCGTGCAGCCAGTGCCCCAGTTGGTGTCGTCGCCCGAGGCTAGGGTTCCGCTGGTTCCCGCGAGCCCTTCCTGCCAGGCGAGGTCGAAGGAGTTCATGAACGACTTCGACGGCTGCGGCGAGGGCGAAGCATCGCACATGACCGCGTGGTAAGCCTGGAAGCCGACATAGAACGGCGTGTCGGCTGCGCCCTGGTAGAACTGGCAGACCTGCGTGCCGGCGGAGTTCATAAAGTAGTCAATCGCGCCGACCACAGGGCGATTGTCCACCCAAAGAACGTGGGTGAGGGAGTTGAACGGCACATTCGCCGTCGTGGTGGATGTGAGCAGGCGGACGTAATTGAAGGTTCCCTTCGTGTCGGTCGCCGTGGGTGTAGCGTCAACGGGAACCAGCCGGTTCCCCCCTGCGTCGAAGACCTCGATAATCAGCAGGAACTGCCCGTTGCCGAGGCCGGGACCTCCGGGGATGATGTTGGCCAGCTTGGTCGTGTCGAGATACTGATGAAACTGGTTGCCCAGCCAGGCAGGATTGGTCCCGCCGAAGTAGGGGATCTGATATAGACCCTGGTTGCCGTTCACGGTGACCGGACCGAGCGATTGGCCGGCGATGGTGACCGGATTGGTGGCCGTATCGAAATACGCCCACGCGATGGGCGTCATCAGTATGATCGGCGTTGCCCCCGCCATCGGCTTGCCGGATGCATCCGCCTGCACCACGCTCATGCGGTAGTAGGACGGGCTGGGAGCGGCGGTCTGCAGAGCCGGGTCGTAGTTGAGCAGCAGAGCAAGGGTGGTCGCCCAAGGCGCTCCGGAGCCCGCCACCAAACCGGCGTCTACAACCAAGGGCGCCATGGAAGTGTCGCCAACCTGAGTCTGATCGATGCCGGCGATAGAGCCATTCCAGTTGCTGTAAAGCTCCCAAGTATTTGTCGAGCCGATGGCTTGCAAAGCGATGTAGTCGTTGCCCGGCAACGGCGGCGGCTGGAAGCACGTCTGGCCGACAAGGGTGTACAGGTTAGCCAGCTCGTCGGCGGAGAAATACTGGTGCGCGGCGGCGCCATCGTAGACATAAGTCCAGACGCCGTTGATAAGTTGTTTGACCTTGTAGAAATAACTGGTGCGGCAATTGGGGCGGAAGAACGGGAAGTGCCGATAGCAAAAGCTGAAGCTGCCGTCGGGATTGAGAATGGTCTGGCCCAGTTGTGCCGCGCTGCCCGTGCACCACCAGGGCCACAGGATGGGGTGGGCTTCGAAGTACGCGACAGCATCCTGCGGCGTGAGACTGCGCAGAGTCTCGAGGTGTACAGCAAGCGCGGTGCTGGGGACGAAGGTGTTGGCAAGGTTGCCGGCGCCGAACGCGGCATCGACGGATTGCACGCGGCTCAACTCGACCGGGCCTGGACCGGGGGGCGAGGGCTTGGGAAACATGATCGGGTGGGCTGCCAGAAACGCAGCGAGGTTGTCGATGAGCTTCGGCACATCCACGATCACGAAGGGCCAGCAGCAGGTGGTGTATTCCCAAACCTCGACCAGCGCGTTGCAGAGCGGCTCGCAGCGCTCGGGAAAGATAATCTCCTCGCGGCCGAGCGCAATGGCGCGCAGATCGGCGCGTTCGAGAAACGGAAAACAGCGATATGCCTTGCCGGAGACGCAGGTGACGAAGCCGAGCCAGCCGCGCCACCATTGGCTGGCGATAGTGATTTCGTTCGTCTTGTCCCAGACCGGCAACTGGTCGGCGAGCCGCAAGGTAACCAGCCCCTCAGGACTGAGTTCGGCGGGTTGTTCCACGTCGGGACCCAAGGCGATCACGGCGGTCGTGGCGCGCTTGACGTCCAGTTGCCCGTCCGTCAAAACAGCAATCTTGCCGGTGATGCGGCCGAGCGTGTCGAGCGAGTACGCTGCAATCTGCGGCGTTTGCTCGTGCGCCTGGGCGCCTGCGAAAACGACTTTATAAGCCATGACCTTCCTCCATGCGATGGTTCGGGGGCTCAACGTCGTCCGCGCCGAGCGCGGCATTCCGAGCCCCGGGTGAATGGCACACGTTCCCATCGGCGGCGTCTCCCGAAGGAAACGCCAGGTCCCCTGTCTTCATCGGGCGAAGCACAATGGAAGAACCGCCGGAAAGCGACGAGTAACTTTCGAGCCGAGGACATGTGCAGCTCAGGCGCGAAATCGTGACCGCATTGTTTCCGGCTAGGGAAGTTATAAGTGAAAACCGGGCCGGTTCGACCATTCCGCTAAGACCTGCAAAACAACAACCGCTTCATTCAGCAGAAAAAATGCGACAGCATGAGAGGAGGTCAAAACCTGATTTGTACTGCCCGTTGTATGGATAGTGACTCCTGCGGCAGGAACGTTTCACTTGAGCGCGGAGTTATTCGGCGAAGTTAGTCTGCCGATCGCGTTGCGGGCCAACATGCCGCGCGGTCCCGCGAAGATTCGGCCGCGCTCATACATTTGAAACGCCGCCCAATAGAATGGCAGGCTGAATCTGCCTCCGGAACCAATCAGATCGAGTTTGGCCGCGCGCAGCGAAGCTTCGGGCGAGTCTCCGTCCGCAAGATTGCGATAGAAAGTATCCATCAGATGCGGGGTCGAAGCGTCGCTCACCTCCCACAGGGCGCCAATCACTCTTTGCGCTCCGGCGCGCAAAAATGCCCAGGAGAGCCCTACCAGGCCTTCCCCGGCATAGAGCCGCGTGCCGCTGCCATAACAGGCTGAGATGGTCACGAGCCGTGCAGCGATGCGCTCTCCGATGATGTCGCGCGCATAGAGCTTGAATGAGCTTTCATCCGCGCCGGAACGCGAAAGTACGATAGCCGAGTCCAGAGGGTCGGTGCGGCTTGCGATGGCGTGCGAAACGAAATGGATATAGGAGTACTGCGACGGATGGCTTGCGAAGTAGGCCGCAGGAGTCGCTCGATTCCCCGCAAAAACCGAGAGCCGGTCCTTGCCGAAGTGGCTCTCGATCCTGGTCATCTCATAGCCAAACAAAGGCAGGCTAGGGAAATCCTGGCTGGGCGAAACCGGATCGCCAAGCAGAAGCATTCTCGTACCTCGATCCCGCGAGCTTTGCGGCGTCGCAAGCATCGCAAGGGAGGGCACGGAAATTAGAGTTGCGTCTTCGATCAGGTAGTGCGCCGCCGCACTCGGATCGGAGTTTTTCCCAGATACGGGACCGGGAACGAGCAGTGTGTCGAAGTTCAATTCGCTGAGCGCCCCATCGGCGAGAACGATGACTGGCTTCTTTGGTTGAATCAACGCCTTCGCAGGCGAGACAAGAGTGCCGTAGAGCCACTGTCCATCCTGATTGCCCGTGGCCAGCGGATCCTGCAAGTGGAGAATTGCATTGCGGTAACTCTCGACGCGAGCCGAGATTTGCTGCTGCGGGGGCAGTGAAAACATGGCGATGCGAGACGGCGTGATGGCCCACAGGTACGACTGTCTGCTGCCCAGCCAGTAGAAGAGCAGGGTGGCATCGGCAGATTGCGCGATTCGCCGCGGGTCGATCGCTGCATCGCGAACCGAGTTCTTGCCCGATTCGGCATCCATGCCCTGTTCGAGGGACCTGGCGCGGCTCCGGTCGGCTATTGCCAATGCGTCGCCGGTGCGCTTCCGCCCGACCAGCAGGTGAATATAGTCGTCGTAGACCTGCGTTGCGTTAGCCCCGAACGGAAGCTGCGCCTCTTCTTTGCGGAGTGTTGCGCGCGCCGACTCATACGCCGCCAGCGTGGATTTGTACATCTGCTCCGCGGCGCCAAAACGGCCTTGCGATTCATAAAGCGTTGCCAACTCGGCGCCCGCGTCCAGACGCAGCGTTGTCAGGCTGTCGTGGTCATTCCAAACGGAACGGAAGTCGGCCTCCGCTTCCTCGTCCCGATGCAGGCTGGCTGCGAGCATGCCCTTGGTCAGCATCAAGTTCAGGCTCAATTTGGCGCCGCCCGCGGACTCCATCGGCGTAACCTGATCGACATAGGCGCCCGCATCCTTCAGGTTGCCATTCATCTCGGAGAGTTGAGCCATGTTCTCGAGCGCGAGCTCGATATCTTCCTTGCTGTCGAGCTGCTGGGCGAATAATGATCCCTTGCGATAGCAGTCAATCGCGCGCGGCAAGTCCCCGATATCGCGGTAAACATAGCCAGCAGCACGCATCCATTTCAACCGGTTGCGGAGGTTTCCAATACGTGTGGAAGTGTCTTCGGCATTCAGAAACTGCTGTAGCGCTCTCTCGTCGTCTCCTAACTGGTAGTAGGCCCAGCCCAGATTGCCCGAGCACTTTTCTTCCAGGTCCGTGGCCCCAATTTCACCCGACTTCCGGGTCGCAAGTGTCAACCAATCCAGCGCTTCGTCAAAATGGCCGACTTGCAGCGCCGTCCATCCCAGATTCAGCAGGGCGCTCGCATCCAGGTACCCGTCATGATGAGCCTCGGCAAAGACATGAGCCGCCAGAAACAGATTCCGCGATTCTTGGAGGTTCCCCCGGTCTTCCGCCACGATTCCTTGCGCACGCAACACCTCGCCGCAGGTCGCATAGGGCGCGGCTTTGCAAAGATTGCCGGCTTGGGCGAGCTTATGTTCAGCCAAAGATCGCTGTTGCTGACGGAGAAGGGCGATGCTCTCGATGGTCAGGCTTCGAATCAGCGCATCCGGGCTATCCGCCTTGAAATTCCGGCCACTCAAGGTCTGCAAAGCGTCGTTGTACATGCCGCGCTGCAGCAAAGACTGTGCCTTCAGGAGAAGAAACTCAGAAGCCCACCTCGGATCGCGCCCTTGGAAACGTTCGTAGCCTTGCTCGGCCTCTTGCTGACTGGCTTCAAGTTGGCCGCGAACGAAGAGCTGCCGTGCATGGTCAAGCTCGACCTGCGCGTTTACAGCCCGCGAATCTTTCAGTGGGATAAGAATCGACAGGAAGAGGAGCCATCCAAAGCTGATAGAAAGGCGTCGCGGCCAGTCTCGCCGCCGCTGTTTGAGCTCCGCTCCTGGTTTGTCCTCAAGTGATCGCCGATTTGCAGATTCTGTTATATCTACGGATCGCTCGATCCATTGCCCCCCCCGCTCCCGATTGGCACGTTGCCGGCGATTGCGCAGCCAAGCTCCAGGTCCACCATGGTTAGATGGACATTGGTTATCCTCGGCGCCCCGGTTGGCGTGTTGTGCTCTCCGTGACTCACCTTCAGCTTGGCCAAGACGATCTTGCCGAAATTGGGTACATGAATTACGTGACCGAACGAATGGCCAGAGTAAGAGCCGCTCGCACGATTCACCAGGGAACATTCGACCGCCTCCGCGCTCCCAAGAGTAGAGGAAAGTCGATTGTATCGTTCGCGAAGGTCTTCGGGAAGCTCGCTGCTCTCAAGCACGCGCCGGTACTGGCCGCCCACGCGGCTAATCAGACCGGAGTCCTTGGTGTATTCCCTATCGCCATCGGGCTTTGCGCCGAGGATGTTGTGGTCGATTTCCAGATTCACTTGGTGGCCGGCAATGCGCAGGTTCTCAAAGCGGGTTCCGAGAAAAGAGATCGATGGCACATAGCCCTGGAGCGGATGCTCGACGATGATTTGTCCCACAACCCGGTCGGCCGTCACCACCTCCAGCACATTCAATCCTTCGATGGTAGTGGTTGTCAGGGTGGTCCAGCCCTGCCCGGCCTTGGTGCTCTTGTTGCCGGCAACCTGCGTGTAGGCCGAACGGATCGAAATCACTCCCTCGACGTTGAAATTCTCGGCGCGTTCGGAGAAGTACCCGCCCTCCTTTGGAAGCTCGGCATGAGCCTGGGGTCTGATCTCGTTCACGAGCGGGAGCTTCAAGTGGCCAGAGATGGCAGCTGCCGAAGCGTGGTAGTGATGCGTTCTTTCAGGAAATTCAGCCATTTGCTCGCTCATTTTCCATAACCTCTGTGGGGATTCTAAAGGATGTCAAGCGGGATTGGGATATTTTTTCTGTTACTTCGGCAAGAAGCGCACCGCTGCCGCGGACTGCACAGGATTGGCCGGCTGGCGCTTTCACCTCGACAATACAATATCGACGGCAGAGTTTTCGAGCGTCATGCGTTCTCCGTGGGCGCCGATTCCGGAGACGGACACAGAGTAGGTGCCGTTCTCCAGCGTCTCGCCCGGCATCACGACCGAGAACTGAAGATCGCCGCCGGATGCCGCCGCGGGCGCCGGGATCGTGGCGGACCAATCGAGCTTCCCCTTTGGGTTGTAAAGCTCGAATGAGTAAGAGACAAAGGCGCCCATGGCTGGGTCGAGGGGAAGGTCGACGGGCAAGGCAACGCCATGCGCTCGATCCGCGACGATGGTTGGGCGCGCATTGCCGCGTGTGGCTCCCGCTAGCGGGGCAACCGGAACAACGGTAGGCTGGCGTGCCGCGGTGCGAAGGGCAGGAAACGTGACCAGGTTCTGATAACCGATCACCATCAATAGGGCAGCGAAAACCGGACCGGCAAATGCCGGCCGCAACCACCAGAACCAAAGAGTCCGGCTTTTTTTGTTCGCGTCAGTGCTTTTCACTTGAGGCGAGCTGGGCGCGATTTCACCCAATTGCGATTTGGCTTCTTCAATAAACACTGCGGCAACGCGAGAGTCCAAGGCGCATTCCGAACAATCAAACATGTGTTCTTCAAATTCTTCCCGGGCGCCAGGATCGAACTCGCCCAGGAGGTACCGCTCCACGGCCATTTGTTCTACCGCTTCGTTGTGATTCATCGGTTTGGCCTCCCATTTCGTCAATTTCTCTTCGGTTGAGGGCGGTACGGCATGCACTTTCGATGACATTCAGGCGTCCAGCGGTACTGGGCCCCGAATGCGCCTTACATATTCCGTGCTGCATTCCTGTTTAGTTCGGCGCAGGAACACGCGCAGATACTCGCGGTCCACGCCAAACTCACGGCACACCTCGTCGCGATCGCGCTGCTCCAGAAAAATCGCCTTCAACAAAGAACGGTCGCGAGGCGCCAAGTTGAGCAAAATCTGCCGCACCTTCGTAACGCGAGAGTCCAAGGCGCATTCCGGGCAACCAAACATGTGTTCTTCAAATTCCTCCTGCGCGCCCGGATCGAGCGCACCCAGGAGGTACCGCTCCACGGCCATTTGTTCTACCGCTTCGTCATGATTCATCAATTTGGCCTCCCACTTTCGTTAATTTCTTCTCGGTTTTTGGGGAGGTACGACATGAACTTCTGTTCAGGCTCAGGCGTCCAACGGCACAGGGATTCCAATGCGCCTTACGTATTCCGTTTTGAATTCCTGTTTGGCGCGGTGCAGCAACACGCGCAAATATTCGCGGTCCACGCCAAACTCACGGCACACCTCGTCGCGGTCGCGCTGTTCCAGAAAAACTGCCTTCAACAACGAGCGGTCGCGAGGCGCCAGACGGAGCAGAATCTCGTGCACCTTCCATTTGATCTGACCGGCAGCCACAATGGTCAATGCGTCCGCGCCGGTAGCTGGAAGCTCAGGCCTGTCTGCGGAGTCGAGCGACTCGATGCGGCTGGAAAAACGATAAGTCTCAAGGAGCACGTTGTTGCAGACGCTATTGACGAAGGCTCCCAAGCGCTCGGGTTCCCGGAGGCCGCCTTCTTTGCGCAGGACTGCAAAAACGCGGGCAAAAGTTTCCTGACACACATCTTCTATAGCGTGCCGCGACTGGAGCCGCGAGCGCAGCTTGACTTGGAGCAATGCGGTAAAGTAGCCGACGAAATGCTCTTGAGTGTGCCGGTCTCCTTCGCAAAGGCTCTCCACGTACCTTGCGTCGAACGAATGTAACTGCAACGGAGGCTCCGCAAGAATGGAAGAAGATGAGTATACCATCGCGGACGCTTGCGAAGAGTGCAACCGGCGCTCCTTGGCCCCGTGCGCACGAATTACGCGGGCTAAGCCGTGGCGGGGAACTTCGACAGATTGGAGAGTGCAGTTCATCGGACGATTCCAAACAATGCTTTGCCCTGCAGGTACCACGCGAACCTTTCGACCATCATTCGTGCCGGCAGAACGCTTGAGATAAGGTAGGTATCTCGGCCAACCGTGCGCTTTACGAAACTAGCGCGTTCTTCCCAACGGCGGACCTTTAGCAGAGAATTGACAGATTCCCTCTGCTTTTCTCGCGCGGCATGCGGCTCGTCACTGTACACGATATTCTCCTTTGATAGCGCCGGACGGGACGCTGTTCGACGAGCTGACAGAGAGAATCTTCGCCGCCGGCGCGTTTCGCAAATGCAGTGCTGCCGTCATTGCCTGGAACACAACCAGCACTCCGATCCAATCGCTGCTGAGAATAAGAAACAAAGGGAACAAAAGCCAAAAAGCACAAAGAACACCGTTGGGGCCCAAGATCTTGAAGCCTGAAGCGATAACCTCCCGTGACGGCTCAAGCCGATTCCGGGCGTGCTTGATAGAGCGGCGCCACACCGGGAGCGACATGACCGGAAGAGTTCGGGAATTAGTAGTCTCAGGCGCCAATTTGTTCCTCATTCAGCTTCCATGAAAGATGAACCTGCTCCGAAGAACGCGGCCAACCCGGTTCCGGAGAAGGACGCGGTTGATGTGGAGCGCTCGTGCCGGACGCACTCGATTAAATGGTCAGACCGAACGTTCCACACCGACGTTTAAACTGCCGCGGCCGCTGAACTCCCCCTGATCAGCGTGCATTAAGTAGTGCTGCTCGCCGAACAAGCGTTTCAGCCTTTCGAGCGAATTTTGTTAGAAAAATGCAGGGCACGTTTACGGGTCGTTTGGCGGCAATCTGCGACCTTCGGTGCGGTGTCGACCATGCGGAGGCGGCGGACTCCTTGCATCCAGGGACTAAGTCTAGAGTCCTGAATCGTTATCGATCGCCTGTTTTTTCTTCATAGAGGCGGTCCTGAAGCGACCGATATTCAGATTGGCCGTAAGAGTCCCCGGCTTAGCTCGTACATAGTCGGAGAGGCGCGGCTTCCGATGAGGCCAGGGCACAATCCGCGGCTTCGCGGCATTGAAGTTAGCGCAGCCAACTAATCTGTCGCAACGCTCATCGGACTAGCGAGAGAGGCAACGGACGCCCTGCCCGTACCACTAAAGGAGCGAAGTTATGGCAACCATCGTTTTGGTCATCCTGGTTCTTCTGCTGATCGGAGCAATTCCAGCGTGGCCCTATAGCCGAAATTGGGGACCGTACCCCAGCGGCGGTCTCGGGCTAATCTTG
>Ga0335078_10000565_pt1 | contig 56517 bp, 48 predicted proteins | sample Lox_Sample_32_FD_206711 | JGI IMG/M metagenome (GOLD analysis project Ga0335078, IMG submission 206711) | Soil microbial communities from Loxahatchee National Wildlife Refuge, Florida, United States - Lox_Sample_3.2 | ecosystem: Environmental > Terrestrial > Soil > Wetlands | place: USA... | reverse complement strand
GCTCTATTCGTATTGGCGATCGTCGTCGTCGCACCGCTTGCGGATCGCGCTCGCGCACAAAGGCATCGAGCACCGCACGGTGACGGTCAACCTGCTCGGCAACGAGCAGCAATCCGACGAGCACACGAAGCGCGCGCCGCACCAATACGTGCCCGCGCTCGAGATCGAAGGCGAGACGTTCATCGAATCGGTCGCGATCCTGGAGCTGCTCGACGATCTCTTCGAAGACAAACCGCTCTACCCGAAGGACGCGATCGAGCGCGCGCGCGTCCGCGCGCTCGTCGAGACGGTGAACGCGGGGATTCAGCCGCTCCAAAACCTCAACGTGCTCATGCGGCACTCGTCCGATCACGACGCGCGAAACGAGTGGGGTCGTCATTTCAACGCGCGCGGGCTCGAGGTCTTCGAGCGCTTGATCGAGCGCAACGAAGCGCGCGGCGCGAAGGGGCGATTCGCGTACGGCGATTCGTTCACGGCGGCCGACGCGTGTCTCGTCCCGCAGGTGATCTCCGCGAAGCGCTTCGGCGTCGACGTGTCGAAGTTTCCGCGCGTCGCGCGCGCGATCGAGACGACCGCCGCTCTTCCCTCCGTGATCGCCGCCGCGCCGGAGAACCAACCGGACGCGCCGCGCGCCTGATCGCGATCTCAATCCACGATGTCGACGGGCGTCCCGTCCGCGACGAGCGCGCCCACTTCGTCGATCTCCGCGTCGTCGAGCGCGACGCATCCGAGCGTCCAATCGACCGTCTTGTGGATCGACTTCCACTGCGGCTGCGGCGGCGCTCCGTGAATCCCGATGTCGCCGCCGACGCGCGCGTCCTTCGGCAGCTCCCCGCTCGCGACGAGCCGCGTGAAGCGCGCGCGATCGTCGGCGGTCGGATAATCGAGCCGCAAGAACAAATGGAACTGCGACGGTTGGTGCATCGTCACGTGGAAATGCCCGACGGGCGTGACCTTGTCGCCTTCTTGGCGTTTGTATCCCGCGCCGCCCGGACCGATCGCGACGCGGTACGATTTCAAGACGACGTCGCCGCGGTACAAGACGAGCTCGTGCGCGCTCTTCTTCACGAGCACGCGCGTCGCCTTGGGCGAGGTGAGCCGATCCGCGTGCGCGTTCGTTTCGAAGAGCAGAGCCAGCGCGAGGAAGAGGCTGCGGAGCGCCACGAGCGTTCGACCCGCGAGCCGCGCGTTATATTGGGCGCGCCGCGATGGACGAGAAACTGACGCAAAAGCTGGAGGGCCTCCCCGCGAAGCCCGGCGTCTACCTCTTCAAAGACAAGAAGGGCGCGCTCCTCTACGTCGGCAAGGCGAAGAGCCTCCGCTCGCGCGTGCGGAGTTATTTCCAATCGGGCACGAGCGACGACCGGCAGTTCCTCCCGTTCTTGCGCGACGCGATGACGTCGGACGGCGATCTCGAGACGATCGTCACCGCGAGCGAGAAGGAAGCTGCGATCCTCGAGAACAACCTCGTCAAGCAGCACCAGCCGCGCTTCAACGTGAAGCTGCGCGACGACAAGAACTTCATCTCGCTTCGCCTCGGGCTCGATCATCCGTGGCCGCGGCTCGAGGTGGTGCGCGGCGCGCAAGACGACAAGGCGCGCTACTTCGGTCCGTACCACTCCGCGACCGCCGCGCGCCGCGCGCTCGGCCTCGTGAACAAACACTTTCAGCTCCGCACGTGCAGCGATCTCGAGCTCCAATCGCGCCGCCGGCCGTGCCTCCAATATCAAATCAAGCGGTGCCCCGCGCCGTGCGTCTTCGACGTCGACCGAGCTTGGTACGCCGACCAAGTGCGCGCGGTCGCGATGTTCCTCGACGGACGCCACGACGAGCTCTCGCGCGAGCTCGTCGCGAAGATGAAGGAAGCCGCGGCGTCCGCGCGCTTCGAGCTCGCGGCCGTCTACCGCGATCAACTCCGTGCGATCGAAAGCGTCCACGAAGAGCAGCGCATCGTCACGGAAGATCTCGCCGACCGCGACGTCGTCGGGATGTATCGCGAAGGCGATCTCGCGGAGATGTCGCTCCTGCAAGTGCGCGAAGGGCGCCTCGCGGACGTCACGAACTTCTCGCTCAAGCGCGCCGAGATTCCCGACGAAGAGCTCCTCGCGGGATTTCTCACGCAGCTCTACGGCGAGCGCGCGGATCTCCCGATGGAGATCGTCGTCCCGCTCGCGTTCGAAGGCGTCGAAGGATTCTCCGAGTGGCTCGCCGACCGCGCGAAGCACAAGGTGCACGTCGTCGTCCCGAAGCGTCGCGCGGTCGGCCGCAGGTCGCGCGCGCCCACGTCGGAGAACGCGCGGACGCACCTGCTCGAGCTCGCGCGCACGAACGCGCGCCACGCGTTCCTCGAAAAATCGCGCACGACCGACGACGTCCAAGAGCGGCTCGCGCAGCTCCAGGAGCGCTTGCGTTTGCCGACGCTCCCGCGGCGCATCGAGTGTTGCGACATCTCGCACCTCGGCGGCGGCGACGTCGTCGGCGCGGTCGTCGCGATGCAAGACGGTCAGCTCGACAAAAAGCACTACCGATCCTTCAACGTGCGCGGCGGCAACCCGAAGAACCTGACGACGGGCGACGTGGTGCCGTCGTCGCGGAGCGCGGGAAACGACGACTACGCGGCGATGTACGAAGTGCTCGCGCGGCGGTTTCGACGCGGCGCGCGCGCCGCGGAGTCGCGCCTCGCGGAGACGGCGGAGAGCGAAAAGACCGAAGCGCAAGAGTCGCAAGAGTGGGACCTGCCGGATCTCTTCGTCGTCGACGGCGGACGCGGTCAGCTCGCGGTCGCGCTCGCCGCCGCGCACGATCTCGGTCTGCACGCGCTCCCGATCGTCGCGCTCGCGAAGGAGCGCGATCTCTTCCCGCCGAAACCGAAAATCAAAAAGCTCACGGAAACAAACTCGGAAGCGGAACATCCCGAGCCCGCCGAGCCCGAGTCGGCCGCGCCACCGACGGTCGTCGATCGCGTCTACTTGCCCGGACAAAAGAATCCCATTCCGTTGAAGAGCCACTCGGCCTCGCTGTTTTTTCTCGCGCGCCTCCGCGACGAAGCGCACCGGTTTTCGAATCGCGCGCGCGAGCGCCTCGGCAAAGCGCGTCGATTCAAATCCGCGCTCGACGATCTCCCCGGCATCGGACCCGCGCTGAAGCGGTCGCTCCTCACGACGCTCGGCTCGGTCGCGGCGATCCGCGCCGCGACCGACGAAGAGCTCCTCAAAGTCCCGGGCGTCCGACCGAAACATCTCGAAGCCCTTCGTCGCCTGAACCCACCAACGCACTAGTCGCCGCCGCCAACTCCGTTGTCGGGCAAGCTCGCTTCGCCCTTGTGTTTTTCGGCGAATTCGACGACTGTTCCGTGGCTCGTTCTGTGCTTTACTGAGAGCGGGTCTCTCTACTCTCATCGGCCGCACGTGCGTGCGGCGAGGAAGTGTTCAGGAGCAAGTCATGGTGAAGATGACAAAGGTCCTCTTGGGGACTGGGATTGCCGTGGGTGTGGCGGCGGCGGGTTGTTTGACGAGGCCCGTCGTGAGCGAAAACCCGACGACGAAGACGAGCTTCACGGCGCAAGTGAAGCAGCAGTCGATCGACAAAGTCGACATCCTCTTCATGGTCGACAACTCGGCGTCGATGGGTGACAAGCAGCAGCTTCTCGCCGACGCCGTTCCCGTCCTCGTGAACCGCCTCGTGAACCCGAACTGCGTCGCGACAGCGACGAGCGGCGCGGGCAGCACGTGCACGACCGCCGCGGACTGCACGGGCACGCTCGGCGCGAACGCCGAGTGCGACATCACCGGCAACAACGGCGCAGGTCAGTGCTTCGTCGCGGGCGACAACTCCGCGTGCTCGACCGTTCCGAACACGAAGGCCGAGTTCGACGCCGTCCACGACATGCACGTCGGCATCGTGAGCTCGTCGCTCGGCGACGCGACGCCCGACAACACCACGTGCCCGCTCCAGACGAACGACTCCACCCACCAGAACGACGCCGGCCACTTGCTCAACCGCACGTGGACGAACTACGGCAGCGTGCCCGTTCAAGAGGGCTCGATCGCGAACGCGAAGCCCGTCGACGGCAACGGCGGAAACTTCCTCGCGTGGCTCCCGTCCGCCAACGTGAAGAACCAAGGCAAGACGCCGCCGAACGTCACGCCGTACACCGACGGCAACGCGACGACCTTCACGACGGACTTCCAGTCGCTCATCGAAGGCGTGCAACAGCACGGCTGCGGTCTCGAAGCGCAGCTCGAGAGCTGGTACCGCTTCTTGATCCAACCCGATCCGTACCAATCGATCAGCTTCTCGTCTTCGGTTCCGCCGGTCGCTTCGTACAACGGCGTCGACGCGACGCTGCTCAAGATGCGTCACGACTTCCTGCGTCCCGATTCGCTCGTCGCGGTCATCGCGCTGACGGACGAAGAGGACTCGTGGAGCGATCCGCTCTGGCTCGGCGGCTACGGTTGGACCGCGCGCACCTCGAACTTCCCCGGCGGTCCCGGCCAAGGCGCAGGTCCCCGTGGAACGAGCGAGTGCGACGCGCCCGTCGACGTGAACACGAACACGGGAGGCCCGAACGATCCGGACTGCGTCTCGTGTGCGTTCCCCGGGAGCAACAAGCCCGTCGCGGGAACGCCGATCGGACAGGACTCGAACTGCCAAGGTTGCGCAGCGGGCGCGACCACGTGCCAGAAGGGATGGTACCTGCCGGCGACCACGGTCGGTCCGACAGGCAACGTCCTTCAGGCCGACGGTTTGAACGTTCGCTACGGCTACCAGTACATGCGCCAGCGGTACGGGTTCGACAACCAATACAACTACCAGCGATACGTCGACGGCTTGCGCCTCACGAGCGTTCCCGACAGCGCGCACGAAATCCACGACTACACGCAGTACGCGAACCAACAACGCAACTGCACGAACCCGCTCTTCGCGAACGCGCTTCCCGACGGCTCCGACACGACGGGCGCGACGCTCTGCAACTTGGCGCTCGGCTCGCGCACGCCGGACCTCGTCTTCTTCGCGATCATCGGCGGCGTTCCAAACCAACTCCTCCAGGACGCGAACGGAAACTTCAAGGAAGACCTCTCGTCGTCCGACTGGCAATCGATCCTCGGCAAGGATCCCGACCACTACATCTTCGACGGCATCGACCCGCACATGATCGAGTCGACGGCGCCGCGCAGCGGCCTTCAGGCGCCGGGCACGACGTACAACCTCGGAACCGATCCGTATAACGGCCGCGAGTGGAACACGCTCACGTCGGGCGCCGCGATCGACCTTCAGTACGCGTGCACGTTCGCGCTGCCCACGCCGAAGGATTGCACGGCGGCCGTGAATCAAGGCGCGTGCGACTGCACGGGCACCGCGTCGACGGATCCGGGCGGTCCGCCGCTTTGCGACGTCGCCACGCGCACCACGCAGACGCGCGGTAAGGCGTATCCGACGATTCGCGAGCTTCGTGTCGCCAAGGATCTCGGCGCTCAAGCCGTCGTCGCGTCGCTCTGCGCGCAGAACGTCACCGGCAACGTGTCGGACCCCACGTACGGCTACAACCCGGCGATGAAAGCGATCGTCGACCGACTCAAGAACGCGCTGAGCGGGCAGTGCCTGCCGGAGCAATTGACGGTCACGAACGGCGACGTGCCGTGCTTGATCTTGGTCGTCTACAACAACCAAACGAACCAAACGGCGAGCACCGCGTGCACCGACGCAGGCGAGTGCAACCCGGCGGTGCCTGCGGGTCAGAACTACGGACAGCCCGGCGGCTCGTGCTGCGCGACCGGCGACTCGACCTGCCAGACGTCGTACACCGGCATCTTGCAGCGCTTCGCCGCGAACTACCAAGCGTCGCTCGGCGACAGCGGCGCGAGCCAACCGACGCCGGTCGCGTGCGTGTTCCAACAGCTCACGCAAGACCCGAACTGCAACAGCACGACGTGCTACTCGGGCAACTCGTGCTCGGGCGGCGCGAACGTCGGCTGGTGCTACGTCCAGGGCTCGGCGAACACCGGCGGATGCGCGCAAGCGATCAAGTTCGGTGGCTCCGGTCCCCCGTCGGGCACGACGATCGACCTCGAGTGCATCGAGCAGAGCGGCGTCGGCGGGGACGCAGCGACCGAGTGATCGCGGTCGCACGGTGAGAAGAAGCCCGTCAGGCGAGAGCCTGGCGGGCTTTTTCGTTTCTAGACCGCGCTCACACGGCGAGCTTGTAGCCGAAGCCGTACACCGTGAGGATGTGCTTCGGTTTGTCCGGGTGCGCCTCGAGCTTCTTGCGGAGCTTCACGATGAAGTTGTCGACGGTTCGGTTCGTGGGCGACGCGTCGAGCCCCCAAATCTTCGAGAGGATCTCGTCGCGGCTCACGGGTTGACCGGCGCGCTCGGCGAGCAAGCGAAGGAGCTCGACTTCGTAGAACGAGAGCTCGTGCGTCTTTCCACGCGCGACGAGCGTGTGCGTGGTGAAGTTCACTTGCGTGCCGCCGATGTCGACGGTCTCCGGCGCGCCGGCGGGCGCCGCGCGCTGAGCGCGTCGAAAAATCGCGCGCATGCGCGCGATGAGCTCGTTCACGGAGAACGGCTTGGTCACGTAGTCGTCCGCGCCGACGTCGAGCCCGCGGATTTTGTCGCTCTCCTGCGAGCGCGCGGTGAGCATGATGATCGGAACGATCGAGCTCGTGCGTCGAATCTCTTCGCACACCGCGTACCCGTTGATGTCGGGGAGCATGAGATCGAGGATGATCGCGTCGGGCGCTTCGCTCTTCCACAGCGTGACGCCGTCTCGCCCGCGGGCCGCGGACACGACGCGAAACCCCTCGAACTCGAGCGCGTCGCGCAACCCCATCACGATCTGCGGCTCGTCCTCGATGAGAAGGATGGTCTTCTTCACGGGCCGCGAAGAAAGTACCACGAGCAGGCGCGATGGACGGGAAGATCCGCGGGCGCGCGACTCACCGCGTGACGAACACGACGTCCACGCGCGCGTTGCGCGCGCGGTTTCGCGCGTCGCCCGGATCGACGACGGGCGTGCGGGTCCCCACGTAAAACGACGACACGCGGTCGACTTTCGCGCCGCCTTTCACGATGGCCGCGGCGACGGCCTTCGCGCGATCGTCGCCGCCCGCGGACGGCAGCGCGTCGTGCGCGACGACTTGCACGGCGACGTCCGCGTGCGCGGCAGCGACGCGACCGAGCGCTTCGAGCCGCGTCTGCGCCTCGGGCGCGACGGCGTTCCCGCGGAACACGTCGCGCATCGTCACGATGACGCCGCGCTCGTCGCGGTTCGGCGCGAGCGAGGCGGCCGAGAGCTCGCTCAAGAGCACGTCGGGTTGCGTCGTCGCGCCCGCGCTCGACGCGCCCGACTGCGCCGCGCGCCGCGCTTCGGTGAGCATCGCGAGGCACGCGGTGCGCGCGCGCGCCGCCTCGTCGATCGGCGCGGGCTTCGGATTCCCTTCGAGCTTCTTGTCGAGTTGGTCGAGCGTTTGGATCGCGGTCCCGCTCGGCGCCGAAAGCAGCGTCGCGGCGTTGCACAAGAGTCGCGCTTGCGTCGCGAGCGCGCGCGCCGCTTGCAAACGCGCCGCTTCGCGCGCCGCGTCCGCTGCGCCGCTCGGCGCGGGGGATTTCATCTCGCGCGCGATCAAGATTCGCTTCTCGAGGTCTTCGCCTTCGAGCAGCGCGCTCTTTCGTGCGGCTTCGAGCGTGTGGAGCTCGTCGAGCTTTTGCACGAGATCGCCGCCCGCGCGCGACACGTCGTTCGTCGCGCGCGCCGCGCGCGCCACCATGCGCGCGCGCTGGTACGCCGCGAGCGCGCGCTCGGCGTGCAGCGAAGCGGAGATGTCCTGACCGTCCGCCACGTCCGCCTTCGCGAGCGCGCGCTCCGCGTCCGCCTCGGCGAGCGCCTGCTGCGCGAGATCGCCTTCTTGCATCGCGTTCGTCCGCGCGCGCTCGACGTCGGCCATGAGCGGGAGCGGCGGCGGCGTCCCGCACGCGAGCGCGAAGGGCGCGGCGAGCGCGAGGATCGCAGCGGCGCGCTTCATCGCGCGCCTCCGTCGCGCGCGATCGCGCTCGTGTTGTGCGTCGCGGGCGACGCGGGCACCGTGAGCGGCGCGGCAGGTCCCGCGTCGCGCGCGGATTCGATCTTCGCGAGCTCCGCCTGGAGGCGACCGTTCTCGGCGAGCTGTTGCTCGAGCATCGCGCGCTCGCGCTCGACCTGCGCGCCTGCGTCCGCCGCGATTTCGCGCGCCGCCGCCGCGCGCGTCTCGATCTCGTCCGCGCGCGCGAGCTCTCGCGCGACGCGCGCCCACTCCGCCGCGAGGCCGTCCGCGAGGCGCGCGTGCTTGTCGTCACCCGCGACGCGCATGCGACGAGCGCGCTCGAGCGCGAGCCGCGATTTGGAAATCGGATCGGCGCACAGCTCCTTCGTGTGCGGGTTCTTCTCGAGGTCGGCGATGGTCGCCTCTGCCGACGCGCGATCGTCGGTGCCGCTCGCGGCAAACGCGAGGCTCGCGATCGCGACGAGCGCAGCCGCGAGGACGATGAGCCGAGCGCGCGTCATGACCCGCGATCACTGACGCGGAGTCGTGCACGCTGTCAAGCGAAAGCGGCCGAACTTGTGTTACACGAATCGCATGTCGCGCGAGCGCGTTTCCTGGGACGAGTATTTCATGAACATCGCGCGTGAGGTCTCGACGCGATCGACGTGCGATCGCAAACACGTCGGCGCGGTGATCGTGCGCGACAAGATGATCCTCGCGACCGGCTACAACGGCTCGATTCGCGGCCTCCCGCACTGCGACGACGTCGGTCACGACATGGAAGACGGCCACTGCGTCCGCACCGTGCACGCCGAAGCGAACGCGATCGTGCAAGCCGCGCAGAACGGCATCCGCATCGACACGGGCGGAATCTACGTGACCGCGTCGCCGTGCTGGCCGTGCTTTCGCCTCATCGCGAACGCGGGGCTCAAGCGCATCGTGTTCGGCGAGTTCTACCGCGACAATCGGATCTTCGAGACGTCGAAGGCGCTCGGCATCGAGCTCGTGGATTTTTCGAAGCGCGAAATGCAGACGTGAGAGTCGCCGTCGTTCAAGGAGGGCCTTCGTCGGAAGCCGAGGTGAGCCGCGCGTCGGCCGACGGCGTCGCGAAGGCGCTCGGCGAAGCGAGCCACGACGTTCGGCGCGTCGAGCTCGACGATTCGATCGCGGAGCGTTTGAAGGCGGGAAAATTCGACGTCGTGTTTCCGATCGTCCACGGCGCGTTCGGCGAAGACGGAGCGCTCCAAGGTTTGCTCGAGCTCCTCGCGATGGCGTACGTCGGGTCGGACGTGCTCGCGAGCGCGATGGCGATGAACAAACCGATCGCGCGCGTCGTCTTCGCGAACGCGGGATTGCCCATCGCGCGCGGCGTCGCGCTCGAAAAAGAGAACGACGCGCTCGGCGCGGCGAAGCGCGCGCGTCGCGAAGTCGGCGCGGCGCTCGTCGTCAAGCCCGGCTCGAGCGGCTCGGCGATCGGCGTCGCGCGATTCGAAGCGGACGCATCGGACGAGGACGTCGCGCGCGGCGTCGCGGACGCGTGGGCGCTCGACGACGTCGCGCTGTGCGAGTCGTTCGTGAAGGGCAGGGAAGTCACGTGCTCGGTCATCGACGTTCCGCACGTGGAAGCGCGCGCGCCGCGCGTGCTCGCCGCGACCGAAATCGCGTCGCCAAAAGATGCGTTCTACACGTATCAGGCGCGCTACGCGGCGGGGCGCAGCGCGCACACGTGCCCGGCGAAGCTCGGCGCGCTCGAGGCGCGCGTCCACGAGATCGCGCTCGGAGCGCACCGCGCGCTCGGTTGTCGTGATCTCTCGCGCGCGGATTTCGTCGTGACGGAGACCGAAGTCGTGCTGCTCGAGGTGAACACCTTGCCCGGAATGACCGCGACGAGCCTGTATCCGGAGGCGGCGAGCGCCGCGGGCCTCGCGTTTCCCGCGCTCTGCGACGCGCTCGTTCGAAACGCGCACGCGCGCGGCGCACGCCGGCGAAACGCCGCGCTCCCGCTGCCGTAGCCCCATCGGCTGCGCAACCCAAACTTTCGCCCACCTCGTGCGTCTTTGTCGGTGTGGACGTCGCGTCGACGTCCTTCTGGACACCGGCGTCGAGCAGTCGCAAGTTCAGAGAAGGCATCCGTGGCGCGCGACTCCCTCTTCAACGAGAGCATTGTTTGGACGGGCAAACCCGCGCTCCTCCGCACGCCGACGATGTATCGCGTGCTCGCGGCGTCGGCCGGCGCGCTGTCGGTCGTGAGCGTGCTCTTCGCGATCGTGTGCGCGCTCGCGCTCGGCGCGAGCGTAGGTGGGATGCTCACGTTCGCGGCGTGGTGCGCGTTCGTCGCGGTCGCCGCGTGGCGGCTTCCGCTCGTGTGGCAGTCGCGGCTCGAGTACGTCGTCACGGACAAGCACGTCATCTGGCGGCGCGGCTCGCTCCGTCGAACGATCGAGCGCCACGCGATCAGCTACGCGCGCATCCACTGGGTCGCTCCGAACGTCGGCGACTTGGTGCTCGTGCGCGCGGTGCCGACGGGCGCGCTGCGTCGCACGCTCACGCTCGTGCTGCCCGGCGTGGAGGCCCCCGATCGGTTGTGGTCCGTCGTACGCGGCGTCGAGCCGACGCTCACGCTCGGCGACGGCGATCGTCCGCTCGCGCAGCGTCTCGACGCGGGCGAGCGCGTCTTGTGGTCGGCCATGCCCGCGCAGGCGGCGTGGTCGGTGCGTCGCGTGGTCACCGCGATCATCTCGGCCGTTTTGTTCCTCGCGTCCGCGCACATGATCGAGCGCGCGGTGCCGCCGCTGCGTCGCGTGATTCGCCTTCACGCGCTGAACGCCGCGCTCCAAGCGATGCTCGTCGCGGGCGTCGCGATCGCGGCGCTCGTGCTCGTCGTGTCGGCGATCGCGTTCGCGCACTGGGCGCTCCTCCGGCCGATGCGCCTCACGCGGCAGACGCGCTATTTCATCACCGATCGGCGCGTGCTCATCCGTCGCGGCCACGACGAGCTCCACCTCGACCGCTCGCGCATCGCGTACGTGATCGAAGCGCCGACGCGCGTCGCCAAGCGTGCCAACGTGTTCATGGTGCTCGACGGACCTCAAGCGCGCGCGCTCGCCGCGTCGGGCGCGTTCGGCGAGCGCGAGACCGACACCCTCTTGCCGATTTTCGCGTCGATCGACGACGCGGAGACCGTCTCGGAAATCCTCCGCGCGCCACGCTCGTCGCGCCCGCCGTCGCTGCACGCGGCGTGAATCTGCTACCAATTGGGTGTGTCCGCGACGCTCGTCGGAAAGGTGCTCCACGGCAAATACCGCCTCACGCGGCTGCTCGGAGACGGCGGGATGGGCGCGGTGTACGAAGCGACGCACGAGCGGCTGAGCACGCGCGTCGCGATCAAGATCCTGCACGCGGAGATCGCGCTCCGTCCGGGCATCGTCGATCGATTCCTGCGCGAGGCGCGCGTGTCGGCGCAGATCCGCAGCGCGCACGTCGCGCAGGTCATCGACGTCGATCGCTCGCCCGAAGGCGAAGCGTACATGGTGATGGAACTGCTCGAAGGCGAGACGCTCCTCGCGCTGCTCGATCGCGAACGGAAATTGTCGGTGGGCGTCGCGTGCGCGTTCACGCTGCAGATCCTCGAGGCGCTCGAAGCGGCGCACGCGCTCAACGTCGTGCACCGCGACTTGAAACCCGAGAACGTGTTCGTCACGCACGGCACGCGCAAGACCGTGGTGAAGCTCATCGACTTCGGCATCGCGAAGGTGCGCAACAGCGGCGACGCGGCGCTCACGATGGCCGGCGTGACGATGGGGACGGCGGAGTACATGGCGCCCGAGCAAGCGTTCTCCGCGGATCGCGCCGACGCGCGCAGCGATCTCTACGCGGTCGGCGTGATGTTCTACGAGATGCTCTCCGGGCAGCGACCCGTCAACGGCGACGATCCGCGCGTCATCGCGTTGAAGGTGGAGCGCGGCGAGGCGAAGCCGCTCGTGCACGCGCTGCCGAGCGTTCCGCCGGCGCTCGCGGGGTTCATTCATCGCGCGATGGCGCCGCGGCCCGAGGTGCGATTTCAATCCGCGGACGAAATGCGCCTCGGGCTCGAGAAGCTCGTGGGTCACGACGCGGGGGGAACCCTCCCGCTCCCGCTCGCGCCCGCGCCGCGCGCCGCCGCGCAGGAACCGACGACGCAATCGCCCGGCACCCTCCGCGGGACGCCGATCGATCACGCGCACTACGACGCGCCCGTGGAGGATCACGCGAAGACCGATTTTCACGAGCCGAGCGTGGAGCCCGACGCGCTCGACGTGCCCGCGCCGCCGAAGACTTCGGGTTTCTCCGGCGCGATTCCGCTCATCGCGCTCGCCGTGCTCCTCGGTGTCGGCGCGGTCGTGGGGCTCGCGGTGATTCAAAGGCCGAGCGCGTCCGTCGCGACGATTTCGTCGAGCGCGCCTCCGCCGGGGAGCTTGGTGGTCTCGCCGAGCGCGAGCGTCGTCGAGGATCCCGCGCTCTCGGCGTCGAGCCTTCGTCCGCTCGGAAAGACTCCGGCGCGCGATCCCGGGACGGCGAACGCGCACGTTGCGGCGCGTGACGCGGGCGCGCCGCGCGCTTCGTCGAGCACCGCGCGCACCGCGCGTCCACCCGCGAGCGTCGCGCCTTCGAGCACGGGATTCTCGTTTCCGAGCTTGCCGAGCGCGATCCCGACCGACCTCACCCTTCCGGGGTTCGGACCTTGAAGAAGCGCAAGAAGAAGGCCTCCTCGAAGCGCATCATCGGCGAAGCGCTCGACGGGCTCGTCGTCGTTTGGCGCGAGACACTCAAGCGTCCGCGGCGGCGCGCGCTTTTGGTCGCGCTCGCGCTCGCGTTCGTCGTCGCGATGCTCGTCGCGCGCGTCGGGACGCTCCGCGCGCGAATCGGAGGCGGCGCGGTGCTCGCTGCGGCGATCGCGGCGGTCGCGATCGTGATCGCGCGCGAAGAGCGCCGATGGGACGATCCGCGCGCCGTCATCGCGCGCCTCGCGGGGCGCGCCGATCCGGATCGCGCGGCGCGCGCGCTCCGAGCGCTCACGCTCCTCGACGAAGACGGGGCGCCGAAAGACGATCCCGCGTCGACGTCGCACGCGCTCGCGCGCGTTCACGTCGCGCGCCAGCTCGCCGCGCTTCCGCACGACGCGATCGTCGCGGAGGCCGACCGCGTCGCGCGATGGACGAACGTCGCCGCGATCGCGCTCGCCGTCGCGCTCGTCGTGCTCGGCGGCACGCACGCGTTCTCCGTGCTCGAAGGGGTCGATGTGCTCGTCGCGCGCGACGGAGCCGCGCCGATCGGCCTTCCGTACGTCACTGATCTCACGATCACGACGCGCCCTCCGGAGTATTTGCACCAAGACGAACGCACGCGGAGCGCGTACGGAAAGCTCGCGCTCCCGCGCGGGACCCTCCTCACGTTTCGCGCCGAGGCGCTCCACGCGGGCCGCAGGCTCGTCGTGACCGACGGGAAAAACGAGGTGCCGTTCGCGTTCGACGGCGAAGGTCGCGTCGTCGCGCGCTGGCCGCTCGCCGACAGCGTGTCGCTGCGCATCGTCGCGCGCTTCGGAGACGTCGTCGTGCCCGAGCCCGAAGCGACCGAGGTGACGTCGATCGCGGACGAAGCGCCGAAGGTGATCCTCGAAGGCGCGCCGAAGACGATCTCGCTCGCGTCACCCGACGGCAAAGCCGACATCCCGATTCGCTACGAGGTCACCGACGATCACGGGCTGCGCGAGGTCGAGCTCGTGATGACGTCGGGCGCGCGCGAGGAGCGCCGCGTGCTCGCGAAGCTCGACGGCGAGACGCGCGAAGATCGCGGAGGGTCGATGCTCAAGCCGAGCACGCGCTTCGTTCGCGAGAGCCACGCGCCCGTCTTGGTGCGCGTCGAAGCGAAGGACAACGACGCGGTGACGGGACCGAAGTGGGGAAAGAGCGAACCCATCACGCTGCTCCCGCCGGACGTCGGCGAAGGCGAAGCCGCGCGCCTCGACGCGCTCCGCGCGTTGCGCGACGTGTACGTCGACTCGCTCGCGTGGCGCATGGAGAACGCGCCGGGAAAATCCGCGACGTTCCTCGCGGACGAAAAGCGGGACGGCGAAGGCGCGTCGCGCGCGCTCGACGCCGCGCTGCTCTCGTCGGGTCTCCCGCTCCCCGCGCGCCTCACGACGCTGCTTCGGACGAATCAAGCGAAGGTCGATCGCGCGCTCGTCGCGGAGCAGCGCGCCGCGAGCGCGGCGACTCACAAAGAGGTCGTCGCGAAGACGGAGACGATGGTGCTCGTGATCGACGGCATCGTGCGCGGGCTCGCGCACAAAGACGCGCGCGCTGCGTCGAAGCTCCTCGCGGACGTCGCCGACGATCTCGCGCAAGGTCTCGCGGACGAGCGCGCGAGTCGCGATCTCGCTCAAGCGAAGGCGCGCGCCGAGGCCGCCGAGCACGTGCTTCGCGGCGGACAAACGCAGCTCGCGCGACTCGGAACGCTCGGGCGCGATTTGTCGGGCGCCGTGCGCGCGGGCCTCGCGCGCGTGGATCGCGCGGGGAGCGGGGACCTGCCGCACGGCGAGCTCGCCGCGCGCGATCTCGCGGAGCGATTGCGCGACGCGGATCCGTCGTTCGGCCAGCGCGGCGGAACGGGCGGACACGCGTCGGGCGAGTCGGGCGAAGGGAGCGGCGCGAGCGGAGACGAAGGCGGAACCGGCGGCGAGGAGAGCGAAGCCGAGCGCGCGTTCAACGAGGCCGCGCAAGATCTCGAGCAGCTCGATCAAGATCACGCGACGGAGGTGGGCAAGGCGGAGCAATCGCTCAGCCGCCCGCTCGGCGACGACGACGTGAAGCAGATGAAGGAAGCCGCGAAGCCGCACGCTCAGGCGGTGCGCGACGCGGTGAAGGATCTCCCGACGGTCGGCGGCGGGAGCGACACGTGGTCGAGCAAGGGCGCGGCGGCGCGCGAGCACGCGGAGCAAATGGCGCGATCGCTCGAGAGCGGATCGCCCGCGGACGCCGTCGAGAGCGGCAAGCAAGCGCGCGACGCGATCAACGAAGCCAAGCACATCGCGGCGCGTTCGCGTTACCGCGATTGGGACGATCCCACCGCGGCCGGCGCGCAGAAAAAATTGGACGACGCGCTACAGAAGCTCGAGCCCGAGATCAAGTGGGCGGAGGATCAGCTCGAGCAAATGAAGAAGAAAGCGGCGGAGCGCGCGCGCGGGGATCTGCAGAAGAGCGGCGCATCGGAGCGCGACATCGCGGATCGCGCGCAGAAGCTCGCGGAAAAATCGGGGCGCGCGCTTCCGGAGGACGCGGTTCGATCGATCGAGCGCGCGGAGCGCGCGGCGCGCGAAGCGGCGAGCGCGCTCGAGCAAGGCGACGCGGAGAACGGCACGGCGAAGCAACGCGAAGCGCAACAGGCGCTCGACGCGGCGAAGCAATCGCTCGGCGAGCAGCCGCGAGACGAGGGCGAGCTCTCGGGTGGAAACGAGGGCGACGGGCGCGACCCGAGCGGAGGCGAAGCGGACATTCCGGGCGCCGACGCGCACAAAGGTCCGGAGGCGTTTCGCAAGCGCGTCTTGCGCGGGCTCGCGGAGCCGTCGTCGTCGAAGAACAAAGACGCGATCCGTCGTTACGCGGAGGGTTTGCTGCGATGAAGACGATGCGCGCGATGGCTCTTCTCGCGCTCGGCGCGATGACGGTGCGCGACGCGGGCGCGCAGCCGATCCCCGAGGACGCGATCAACGCGCACGATCTCACGATCGGTCTCGATCTCGACGCCGCGCGCGCGGTGCTCGCGAAGGCGGACACGCAGAACGCGGACATCGCGTTCGAGCGCGCGCGCCTCGCGCTCTACGACGGAGACTGCGACGGCGCCGCGGCGATCCTCGCCGATCCCCAAGTCGCGAAGCTCGACGATCGAGAAGGGCTCGGCGACATCGCGCGCGGTTGCGCGCGTACGACCGCAGCGACGCTCGTCGAAGAAGATCGCGCGAAAGACATTTGGGTTCGCTTCCAAGACGACGACGATCGCGCGCTCATGCCGCTCATCGTCGAGACGATCGACAAGGCGCGCGTCACGCTCACGCGCGATCTCGGCGTCGACTGGCCGAAGCCGACGCGCGTCGTCGTGGTGCGCGATCTCCACGCGCTCTCCGCGATGACGGGACTGCCGTACGAATCGGCGTCGACGACGGGCACGGTCGGCATCGCGAAGTGGGGACGCGTCACGCTGCTCTCGCCGCGCGCGAGCCATCACGGATTTCCGTGGCGCGACACGCTCGCGCACGAGCTCACCCACCTCGCGGTCACGCACGCGTCCGGCGATCGCGCGCCGCTCTGGCTCCAGGAGGGTCTCGCGAAGCGCGAAGAAACGCGTTGGCGTGATCCGAGCGCGTTCGACGATCGCCCCTCGCCCGAGAGCATCATCGCGTACGGCATGCAAAAGAAGCTGGATCTGCCGCTCGACAAACTCGGCGCGTCGATCGCGATGCTCCCGAGCGCGGAACAAGCGATGGTCGCGTTCGCCGAGGTGACGAGCTTCGTGCGTTACATGAGCGCAGAGAGCGGAGACGCCGCCGTGAAGAACCTCCTCGCCGCGCTCCGCGCGCACAAACCGATCGACGCGGCGCTCACGGACGCGACGGGATTTGATCTCAAAGGTTGGGACGCGCGCTGGCGCGCTCACCTCGCGACGCTCGGCACGCCCCCTCCCGCCGATCTCGTCGAAAAGGAAGGACCCGACGCGAGCAAATCGCGCGAGCGCATCCGGCTCGCGGAGCTCCTCATCGGACGCGCGCACGAACGCGACGCGGCGATCGAGCTCTACGCGCTCGGCGGCGTGTTCTTGCGCGAGCCGTACGTGCGCTACTTGAAGGCGCGCGCGCTCGAGAAGGATTCGCTCGCGGACGCGAAGCGCGTGATCGGCGACGCGACGGAAGTGTCCGCGCCATACGCGCCGTGGTGGGCGATCCGCGGAAGGCTCTTCGGCGACGCGGGCGCGTTCTGGGAAGCCGTCGCGCAGGATCCGTTCGACGTCGAAGCGGCGTGCGAGTCGCTCGACGGCGCGAAGAAAGCCGGCGACGCGCTGTGCGAGGCCGCGCGCGCGCGCGGCGCGCCCGACGTCGGCCATGATTGATCTCTTCACGTTCTTGCTCGAGCGCGCGCCGCCCGACGAAATCGATTCGCTCGACGCGTGCTACTCGACGCTCGAATCGCTCGACTGCGATCTCGACGCGTCGATCGATCGCGCGGCGGCCGGCGGGTTCTCGATGGACCGACTCGGCTACGCGTTCGTCGCGGGGTATCGCGCGGCGCTCCGCGCGATCGATCCGTCGCTCTCGCGCGCGAGCCTCTGCGCGACCGAAGAGGGCGGCGCGCACCCGCGCGCGATTCGAACGACGCTCGCCTCGCGCGACGGCGCGTTCGCGCTCGACGGCACGAAGACGTTCGCGACGCTCGCGTCGTTCGCCGACGTGCTCCTCGTGGTCGCGTCGCGCGGCGAGGGAAAAGACGGCCGAAAATCATTGCAGATTGCACGCATCCCGCGAACGCGCGAGGGCGTGACCGTCGCGGACCGCGCGCCGCTCGCGTTCGCGCCGGAAGTGCCGCACGCGCGCGTGACGTTCGCGAACGTGCGCGTCGCGCCCGACGAGATCCTCGAAGGCGACGGCTACGAGCGCGTGCTCAAGCCGTTTCGAACCATCGAGGATCTGCACGTCGCCGCGAGCTCGGTCGGGTACGTGGTGCGCCTCGCGCGCGGTGAAGGCGGCGAAGGACGGCGCGTCGTCGAGCGCGCGCTCGCGGCGCTGGCCGCGCTCCGCGAGTTGTCGCGCGCGCCGCTCGGCGCGCCGGTGCACGTGGCGCTCGCCGGCGCGCTCGGTGAGGCGGTCGCCATCGCGCGCGACGTCCGGCTCGACCGCGCGCCCGAGATCGTGCGCGCGCGTTGGCAGCGCGATTGCCCGCTGCTCACCGTCGCGCAAACGGTCCGCGAGATGCGCCTCGAAGCGGCTTGGAGAGCGGTTTCTGCCGCCCGCAGCGTAAAGGTGCCATACACGTGAATGCGCGGGAGAGGCTTTGGTTGACCGAGCCAAACGGCGGCCGGTAGCATGAATCAGGCTATTTCGGCCTTTCGCGCCAAATTCATGAAGGGCGTCAAACTGAAAGCATGAGCGCGCTGACGTACGCGGCTGCTCGGATTTTGCGGGTGCTCCCGCGACGCGGCATTTCGCGCGCGATGGGCAGGCTCGCCGACCACAGGTGGTCGCCTGCGGTCGGCCGCGCCGTCGTCGGTTTGTATTCGCGCGCGTACGACGTCGATTTCGACGAGTGCGTTCGCAAGGAAGGCTTCGAGAGCTTCGATGACTTCTTCACGCGCACGCTGAAGGACGACGCGCGCCCGATCGACCACGCGCCCGGCGCGATCGTCAGCCCGGCCGACGGACGCCTCGACGCGATGGGCTCGATCGACGCGCGATCGACGTTCTTCGTGAAAGGGCGCGATTACCGCGTCGCCGAGCTCCTCGGGAGCGAAGACGAAGCCACGCGTTACGCCGGCGGCGTCGGGTGCGTCGTGTACCTCTCGCCGCGCGATTACCACCGCGTCCACGCGCCGGTCGACGGGACCATCCGCGAGATCCGATCGCTGCCAGGCGACTATTTCCCGGTGAACTCGATCGGCTTGAACCACGTCGGGAACCTCTTCGCGATCAACCGGCGCGTGGCCATCGCGATCGAAACGCAAGGATTGGGTTGCGTGACGGTGGTGATGGTCGCGGCGATCGTCGTCGGGCGCATCACGGTGACCGGCATCGACGCACACGACGTCCCGCTCGGTACCCACGCGCTCGACGTGCGCGTCGCCAAGGGCGACGAGATCGGGATCTTTCACTTGGGATCGACGGCGGTCGTGTTCCTCGAGGCGAAGGCGCGCGCGCGGTTCACGGCGCAGGAGGGCGCGGTGCGGCTCGGCGAACGAATCGCGATCGGCGCGCAACACGAGAACGGCGTGCGCGGCAACGTGAAGACGAAGGTGATGCAGTGAGCGAAGAGACGCGCGCGCCTTCGTCGCCCGACGACATCGAGGTGACGACCGACGATCCGCCGGCGAGCTCGATCGATCCGAAGGCCGCGCGCCGCGCGCGTCGCGCGAAGGCGAAGATGGCGCTGCGCATTCCGGACGACGAGATCGAGCGTCCGAAGACCAACGGCGAAGCGGAGCGACCTCCGGAAGCCGCGGCGGAAGCCGCGCCGACGGAGCCCGCCGAAGAGATCAAGCCGTCGCGCATCATTTCGGTGGGTCCTCCGCCGCCGGTGCCGGACGAAGCGAAGACGAAGGAGCGCATCCCGAGCTCGCCGCCGACCGCGCCGCTCGACGACGCAGACATCGACGTCACGGGCGACGACGACAACGCGCTCACGCCCGCGATGCCGCCGGTCGGCGCGAAGACCGTCGTCGACGCAGCCGAGAGCGAAGACATCGACGTGCCGGTCGACGAGGACCTCGTCGCGATGCGTCCGAAAATTCCGACGCTCCCGAGCAACCCGCCGCCCGCGCCGACGGCGAACGACGCCGCGCGCGCGAAGGCGCCGAGCGAGGACGCGCTCGAGATCGACGACGTCGAAGCGGCAGCGGTCCTCTCGTCGCGTCCGCCGCCGAAGCCGCTCGAGATGAAGGTGACGCCGCCGTCGATCCCGACGGCGCCGCGCGTCCCTGCGATCGCGGCACCCGCGCCGAACGCGGACGCTCCGACGCGCTCGTCGAAGCCGCCGCCGCCGACGACGACGACAGCGACGACGAACAAACCCGTCTCGCCGCCGCCAGCCGCCGCGACCGCGCCGACGCCGCCGCTCTCGCCGCCGATCCCCGCGGACGCGATGTCGTCGACGCCGCAGCTCGCGGACGAGTCTCGTCCGCGTCCCGTCGCGACCGCGCTCGTCGACGACGAAGAGGCGCGCGGCATCGAAGAGATCGAGCCCGATCGTTCGAGCGCGCCGCCGTCGGTCGACAGCGGCGACGAAATCCGCAGCACCGACGTGCTCGTCGCGGTCCCGAGCGACGCTGCGGCCGCGACGCCCGCGCGTCCGGTGTCGACGCCGCCCAAAGTCCCCGCCGCAAAACCACCGCTTCCGTTCCGCGAGACGTTGAAAGACGGCGCGGTGCTCGCGCCGAAAGAGACGCTCAAAGAGAAGGACAAGGAGCCCGCCGCGCGCACCGGCGGGATGATCCCCATCGTCGGGCTCTCGTCGGCGACTCCCGCAGCGGGCGTTCCATCGCCGCTCGCGCCGCCTCCGCTGCAAGAGAGCCTCATCCCGCGTCGCCGCGTGCGACCGTGGTGGGAAGATCTCTTCAACGACGATTTCATTCGCACGATGTCGAAGTTCACCGACGCGCAGGTCGCGGAGGAGGTGGACTTCATCGAAGACAGCCTCGGCGTCGCGAAGGGCGGCACGATGCTCGATCTCGGTTGCGGCACGGGGCGCCACGCGATCGATCTCTCGCGTCGCGGCTACTCCGTCGTCGGTTTCGACTTGAGCCTCGCGATGCTCGCGCGCGCCGGCGAAGAAGCGCAAGAGCGCAACCAGAAGCTCAACTTCGTACAAGGCGACATGCGCGAGATGACGTTCGACGAAGCGTTCGACGGCATCTACTGCTGGGGCTCGACGTTCGGCTACTTCGAGGAAGACAAAAACGTCCACGTGCTCACGCGCGTGCACAAAGCGCTGCGTCATGGCGGGCAGTTCCTGCTCGACGTCGTGTCACGCGATTTCGTGATCAAACAAGCGCCGTCGCTCGCGTGGTTCGAGGGCGAGGGCTGCGTGTGCATGGACGAGATGCAGGTCGATTGGATCACGAGCCGCATGCGCGTGAAACGCACGATGATGCTCGACGACGGACGCTCGAAGGAAATCGAATACTCGATGCGCATCTATTCGCTGCACGAGCTCGGCAAGCTCCTTCACGACAACGGGTTCCGCGTCGCAGAGATCAGCGGACGCATCCAGACGCCCGGCGTGTTCTTCGGACCGGACTCGCCGCGCACGCTGATCCTCGCCGAGAAGCGGTAGGCCCATGGCGCTCTTGAAAATCGCGACGATCGGTCACCCCGTGCTCCGCGAGGTCGCGCGCGAGATCTCGAAGGAAGAGCTCGCGTCGCGAGAGACGCAGCGGTTCATCGACGATCTCGTCGAGACGATGTTCGACGCGAACGGCGCGGGCATCGCGGCGAACCAAGTGTTTCATCCGATCCGCGTCGCCGCGATCTGCGTGAAGGACAACCCGCGCTATCCGTACAAACCGAACTATCCGCTGACCATCCTCGTGAATCCGAAGATCGAATTCACGAGCGAAGAGACGTTCATGAATTACGAGGGGTGCCTCTCCGTTCCGAATTTGCGCGGCGAGGTCCCGCGGCGCGCGGGCGTTCGCGTTCGTGCGCTCGATCGCGACGGCAGGCCGCTCGATTTCGAAGTGAGGGGGCTCACCGCGGGCACCTTCCAACACGAGCTCGACCACCTCGACGGAAAGCTGTTCGTCGATCGCGTGACCGACACGCGCTCGCTCGCGACGTGGGCGGATTTCGAGCGTCATCACCTCCAAGCGTTCGCGGAGCGCGCGCGCGCGATCGTCGCGAAATACGGGAGCTAACCGAGCTTCGCGAAGCGCGCGGGAAAATCCTCGCACCACGTCTTGAGCACGGACGCGCCGAGGCGATCGTAGACGAGCTCGTAGCCGCGCTTCATCATCGCGCGCCGCTCGCGCATCGCGCCTTCGGGATCTTCTTCGACCTTCTTCGCCCACGCGTTCTTCTCGACTTGCGTGCGCGGCTGGTGATGAACGTAGAAGCCGAAATACTTTTGGCAGAAGCGATCGTAGTCGCGCGTGAAGATCACGAACGTGTGCCACATGAGATCGATCGCGCGCGCTTCGCTGAGCAGCGGGATCTTCTCGCCGAGGCCGTCCTTCGCGCGCGCCATCTCGTCGGCGCAGAGCCAGAGCCAGCGCTTCGTCTCGAGAAAAATCTCGTCTGCCTCGGCACGCGACGTTTTGAAATCGCTCGCGAAGCGTTGGACGACTTCGTCGTTTTGGTACGCGAGGACTTCGTCGAGCGGACGGACCGTCAGCGGTCCTTCTCCGTGCCCGGCAACCGATCGGCGTCGCACTGGAACCCGCTGCAGTGGCTGCCGCAACACTTGTAGTCGAGCTCGGCCTTCGCGAGCAGGCGCTCGATGAGCTCCTCTTTCGTCTCTTGCTTCGACGGCTTCTGCGGCTCCATGCGTGACCTCGCGAGCAACATAGCACGCGTCGGCGAGCAAGTCATGGCTCCTTCGGATCCGCGCAGCAGCGCGCGCCGCTCTCGGTACCTTGGTAAAAAGCGCCGTGTCCGCCTTGGTAACTTCGGCAGGCGTTCCGGCCGGGCATCCACCACGAGCCGTGCATCACTTCGCGCGAGCCGACGGGCGCGCCTTCGATCGTCGTCCACTCGTCGACGTTGCCGGCCATGTCGTGCGCGCCGAACGCGCTCGTGCACTGCGGGTGCGCGCTCGCGGGCGTTCTGTGATCGACGAGGCGGCCGACGTGTCCGAGCCCGTGATCGATGTCCGCGTTGCAAATGCTCGAGTCGCGGTCCCAGCCGTACGGATAGGGGCGCATCTCTTCGCCTTCGCACGCGAACACCCACTCGCGCGTGAGGCAAAGGCGCGCGCCGTTTTCTTCGCAGAGTTTCTTCGCGCTCGTCCACGACTGGTGATTGAGCGGCACGTCGCTGTCGGGCTCGGTGCGTTCTTTTTCGTCGATGCAGAAGCGCTCGTGCTTTCTCGCCTTCGATTTGCACGCGGCGTCGCCGAGCTTTTCGTAGCGCTTGCAGCGGAAGAATTGGTAGCGGCCGGGAGGGTCCATCCACTCGAGGCACTTCTGCTCGACGTCGGGACAGAAATCGCCTTCGACGAGGATCATGCCGTCGGGGCACGCGCGCGGCGTCTCGGGCGCGACGTCGGCGGCGATCGGGGCGCTCGTCGAGACGGTCGCGATGGTCGCGGCGGTGATCGCGACGCCTGCGTCGACGGAGGGTTGCGAGGCGGTCTCTGCGGCCGAAACGACGCCGCACGAGACGCACGCGATCGCCGAGATGAGGTACTGCGTACTGCGCACTGCGGCCGAGATTGCTAGTCGAAAGCAGCTCGAGCACAAACCAAAAACGTCCGCCGAAACTCGCAAGGAACTGCCGCGCGCGGCACAATTTCAGGGTGAAGCGCGCGCTTGTTTCGATCGCATTCGTCGCGTGCGGGACGAAGGCGCTCGCGCCGGTGAGCGACGCGCAGATCGAAGCGCGCGACGCGTCGATCGCCGACGCCGACGCCGGCGCGCCCGACGCGCCCGGCGCGCCCGACGCGCCCGACGCGACGAGCGCCGCGTGTCCGAGCGACATGGTGCTCGCGTCGGGAAATTATTGCCCCGATCCGATCCAGATCTGCAAACGCTGGCTCGATCCGCCCGGCGAGTTTCACGACTACCGCTGCGCCGAGTACGTCGAGCCCGCGAGGTGCCGCGGCGCGCGCGTGCCGGAAAGATTCTGCATCGATCGCGAGGAGTACGTCGCGCCCGCGCAACACGGCGAGCCCGCGACGAATCTTCCGCTCGCGAATCAAAGTTGGACGACGGCGGGCGAGGTGTGCGCATCGCAAGGCAAACGACTTTGTCTCGAGAGCGAGTGGCAGTTCGCCTGCGAAGGCGAAGAGATGCGTCCGTACCCGTACGGCTTCAAGCGCGACGCGACCGCGTGCAACATCGATCGGATGGATCTCGGCAAGCCGAACGCCGGGCTGAAGGATCTCCGCTCGCCCATCACGGACTATCCGCGGTGCGTGAGCCCGTTCGGCGTCCACGACATGAGCGGAAACATCGAGGAGTGGGCGACGCTCGACCACGGCGCCGCGCCGCAGCGTTCCGCGATGAAGGGCGCGTGGTGGCTCCCTGGAAAAAATACGTGCCGCGCGAGAACGCTCGGGCACGGCGAGATCTACAAAGGCTCGCAGGTCGGCGTCCGATGCTGCAAAGACGCGCCGCCGTGAGGCGCGCGCGGCGTAGCCGACGACACACGACGTGATAAACTGAATCGTGGTGAGCGGCTTTCTCTTCGCCGAGCCCTCGAGCTTCGTCGGGCGCACCGACGATCTCGTGCGTCTCGCAGCAGCCAGCGATGCGGCGCGCATCGTCACGATCGTCGGGCCCGGCGGCGTCGGCAAGACGCGCCTCGCGATGCGCTACGCGAAATCCGAGAGCGCGCGCTCGAGCGTTTGGTTCTGCGACATGCGCGACGCGCGCACGCCGAACGAGATGGCCGCGGTCGTGCTGCGCGCGCTCGCCGGATCCGCGCCGCACGACAGCACCGAGAGCGCGCTGCTCCACACGCTGAGCGCGCGGCCGGGCGCGCTCGTCGTGCTCGACAACCTCGAGCATCTGCTCCCCGCGTGCGCGCCGATTCTCCGCAAGTGGATCGCGCAGTCGACGATGCGTTTCCTCGTGACGAGCCGCGTGGCGACGGGAATTCCGGGTGAGCGCGTCGTCGCGATCGCCGGGGTCCTCCCGCGCGACGCGACGGATTTGTTCGTCGAGCGCGTTCGCGCGCGCGCGCCGGAGTTTTCGCCGGACGACGTCGAGCGCGCGAGCATCGAGGAGATCGTGCGTCGCCTCGCGCACGTTCCGCTCGCGATAGAGCTCGCCGCGGCGAACGCGGGCGGCGGAGACACGACCGCGGTGCTCGAGCGGCTCGACACCGCGCGACCGCCGGACGCGGCGCTCGCGAGCGAGCGGGCCTTCGCGCTCCTCGATCCGAACGAGCGCGCCCTCTTGCGTCGCTGCTCCGTCTTCCGCGGGTCGTTCTCGTTGCAGTCGATCGAGCGCATCGCGCGCGAGCCCAACGTGCGCGACGCGACCGCGACAGCGATCGCGCTCGCCGGCAAGAACATCTTGTCCGTCGCGAGGTACCAGCCGATGCGCTTCGCGATGTGCGAGGGAATGCGCGCGATCGCGGGGCGCGACGCGGACGAAGCGCTGTTCGCGGCGCACGCCGAGGTGCTCACCGAGCGCGCGCGCGCGATCACCGAAGACCGCCCTCCGCCCGACGCGCCCGACGATCGCGAGGATCTGCGCGCCGCGATGCGCTTCGGATCGACGCACATGCGACACGACGTCGTCCTGCACACCGCGCTCGCGATCGAGACGCTCGCGCTTGGCGGCGGGCTCGACGAAGCGGAGCTCTCGGAGCTCGACGAAGCGCTTCGTCGCGGCGCCGCGCGCGACCTCATGCTCCTCTGTCGCGCGCTCCTCGCGCGATCGTCGAGCTTGCACGCGCTCGGTCGGCTCGTCGAATCGCGTCGCGACGCGGAGACCGCGCTGCTCCTCGCGATCGAATCGAACGACGCGCGCCGGACGGGCGAGGCGCGTCGAGCCGCCGCGCGCGCAGCGTTTCAGCTCGGCGATCTCGAGGCGGCGCGCGCGCACCTCGCGTGCGCGCTCGACATCGAGCGCGAGCGCGGCGACGTGCTCGCGACGGCCACGGTGCACAACCAGCTCGGCTCGCTCCACAACTCGGTCGGCGAGCGCGATCTCGCGCGCACCGCGTTCGAGCGCGCGCACCAGCTCGCGCACGGCGCGGGCGACGCGTCGATCGAAGCGCAATCCGCGATGGGCCTCGCGTGGGGATATTTCGAGGAGGGTCTCTACGACGTCGCGCGCGAGCACTACGCGCGTGCGCTCGTCCTCTTGCGTCGCCTCGGAATGCGTCGCAGCGAGCGCATCGTGATCGGGTACAGCGGCTTGCTCGATTTCGCGCGCGGCGAGCTCGCGTCCGCGGAAGAGCAGCTGCGTCACGCGGCGCTCGCGTCGCGCCGCGCCGGGGATCTGCGCGTCGAGGGAATCTTCGAAGGCATTCGCGGCGGCGTGCTCGCTGCGCTCGATCGCGTCGTCGAGTCGCGCGCGTCGTTCGATCTCGCCGACGAGCTCCTCGCGCGCAACGCGTTCTACCAAGGCGCGATCCGCGTGCACCGCGGTCACCTCGATCTCGCCGAGGCGCGCGCCGCGACGAGCGCGTCCGCCGCGGAGGCGCACGTCGCCGAAGCGCGGTGGCGCATCGAAGAAGCGCGGACGCTCGCGCGCCGCTCGGACGACGCGCGCATGGCGATCGCCATCCTCGAGCGAGCTGTCACGTCGGCCGCGCACGCCTGCGCGCCCGAGGAACGCGAATAACGAACGCTAATCCCCGAAGACGATGCCGTCGGGGTACACGCCGACGACCCACCGCTTCACGATCGCGAGCGTTTTCGGATCGATCTGCACGACCGCGCCGGGCGCGACGTGATCCCCCTCGCACACGACGTACGCGCGCCCGTCGGACGCGACGCGCGCGACGTGCGGATTCTTGCATTCTGCACCGAACGCGGCGCGCGCCTCGATCGCGCCCTTTCCGAAGTCGACGCGCGCGACGCCGTCCGGTCCTTGCAGCGGGACGATCGCGACGTCGACGTCATCCGCGCCTTTGATCGCGTCGGGCATCATCGCGCGAGCGCCGAGCGCGATCGTCGAGTCCGCGAGGAACTGCCGCGCGCCGAGATCGAGCACGCGCACGTCGGCGCTCTCGAGATCCGCGACGAGCGCGCGGTCGCCCGCAATCACGACGGAGTACGGGCCGAACCGCGGCGCGCCTGGAACGCCCGCCGCGCTCGCGATGGGCACGTGCGTCGCCTTCAGATCGCGGCTCGTGAGATCGACGATCGCGATTTCGTCGGATCCGTAACACGCGACGAGCGCGGTGCGATCGTCGGGCGTGACCGCGATCCCGTGGGGCGCGACGCACAGCGGGCGCGCGGCGATCACGTCGAGCGAGCTCGCGTCGAGCACGACGAGCCGCGCGTACATCTCGGACGTGATCGCGCCGGCCTTCGCCTTTTGCATCGCGCGCCGCATGTCGAAGTGCGTGACGAGCAGGCGTGTCCCGTCGTGCGTGAGGACGACGTCACCGGGATTTTGATCGACGTCGTGACTCGCGCGCACCGACAGCGTCGCGCCGTCGAGACGAAGGAGCGCGCCCGCGCTGTCGGATCCGCCGTGCCCGGCGTGCTTGTCGCTGGCGTTCGCCTTCTCGTCCGGCGGAAACGCGAGCGCGACGAAGAGATCGCCCTCGCGATCGATCGCGAGATGATGCGGCGCTTCGTGCGCGTCGGGATCGACGTCGACGGATCGCGCGACGACCGCGTCGCCGCCGCGGTCGATCACGGAGATCGTGTCGGCCCCGTTGTTCGTCACGTACGCGGCGCGCGCGCGCGCGATGGGGACGGGCTCGGACTCGATCGCGCGCGTGCCCTTGCGCGCGTGGCCCGCTTTGCACGTCTCGCACGACGCCAGCCCGAGCACGAGATACAAGAGTGTCGTGGCACGTCTCGCGCCTGCCGCTCTGTTCATCGCGTTCGCGTCAGTCTACGCGACGTGCGCGCCGCGCGCCGCGCGCGCGAACGGGCGCTTTCCGCGCGCGCAACAAATCGTCAGCGTGCCCGGCGATCCGAGCCGAGTGTTCTTGCGCGCGACCTTCGGCGTGCTCGCGTCGTTCGACGGAGGCGCGACGTTCCGCTGGCTCTGCGAGGACGCGATCGGCTTCTCCGGCACGTGGGATCCGCCGATCGCCGCGACGCCCGACGCACGTCTCTACGTGGGCCTCGAGCACGGCCTCGCGTGGACGATCGACGCGTGCAACATGCACGCAATGCCCGAGGTCGCGGGCGAGTTCGTCTCGGACGTTTCGCGCGCGGGCGACGATCTCGTCTTCGCGACGTCGACGCCGAAGAAGCCCGCCGCGTTCTGGCGCGCTCACGCGGGCGTCGCGGCGCGCACCGGCGCGACGATCGACGGCGCGTACGTCGACACGCTCGACGCGTCGCGCGCGCGCCTCTACGCGACCGCCATCCGCGTCGGACAAAAGCCCGCGCCGCATTTCTATCGCAGCGACGACGGCGGCAAGACGATCCGCGAGCTCGTTCAACCGTGGCCCACGCAAGGCCGCTTGTACCTCGCCGCGATCGATCCCGCGAACGACGCGCGCGTGCTCGTCCGCCAGCTCAGCGACCGCGGGAGCGATCTGCTTTTGTCGGAGGACTCGGGCGGGAGCTTTCGCGTCGTGCTCCACACGAGCGGCGCGATGTTCGGATTCGCGCAGAGCGAAGACGGAAAGAACGTGTGGGCTGGATCGGGCGACGCCGAGGAGGGCCTGTTTCGCTCGACCGATCGCGGCCGCACGTTCACGTCCGTCGCGAAGGCGCCGATCTTCTGCTTGCACGCGTCGACCAAGCTCTTCGCGTGCTCGAATCCGTTCACCGAGCACGGGTACGCGATCGGCGTCTCGACGGACGAAGGCGTGACGATCGCGCCGCTCCTCGGTTTCGCCGACGTGCGCGGTCCGGTCGCGTGCGACGCGGGCGCCGGGTTGTCGTGCGAAAAAAATTGGAGCGCGATGCACGCGACGTTCACCACGCAGACCGCGTCGCCCGCGCCGTCCACGCCACCGAGCGCACCAAACGCGTCGAGCGCACCGAGCGCGTCGAGCGCGTCGAACGAAGCGCGATCGTGCGCGTGCGACGCGATCGGATCCGCGTCCGACGCGCGCGGCGCGTTCGTCCTCGCGCTCCTCGCGCTCGCGCGCGCGTCGCGTCGCGCGCTGGATCGCCGCCGCCCCAGCCCGCGCAACCCACCTCCGCCACGCGCGCCTCGTAAAGCGCCGGAATCGTAACGCTGGACGTTGGCTTCGCGCTTGCACCAGCCACTCCCATGCGTCGTGCGCTCATCGTCTGTGCTGCGTTCGTGTTCGCGTGCGGCGATGCGAGCGTTGGAACGTCCAATCACTGGGCTGGCGTCGGAAACGACGACGAGAACAGCGGGGGTGGCGACGACGCGAGCGCGCCGAGCGCGTCGGACGCGGGCGCGCCGAGCGCATCGGACGCAGGCGCGGAGGGCGCCGCGCAAACGCAGGACTTCCAAGTGATGACGGACAAGACGAGCTACTCCGTCGAGCTCCGCGCGAGCGTCACGGTGCAAGTGACGGTCGCGCCGCAAAACTTTTCGGGCACGGTGAGCCTTGCCGTGACCGGGTTGTCGACCGGCGTGACCGGCGCGTTCAATCCCGCGAGCGTCACCGTGAGCGGCACGACCGGCGCGACCTCCACGCTCACGTTGACGACGCTCGAGACCGTCGCGTCCGCGACGACGCCGTTCACCGTCACCGCGACGAGCGGAGCGTCCATCGCGACCGCGTCGCCTTCGCTCGACGTGCTCGCGCAAATCACGATTCAAATCCCGACGAACGTCGAAGCGCTCGCGGGCACGAGCGGAAACCCGAGCACCGACGCGTTCGGAAATTATCCGATCGTGATCAACGCGCCCGCGAATTTGAGCTCGACGAATCCGGTCGTCGTGAAGTTCCTCAACAACGACTCCGCGCCGCACTGCATCCACGCGTCGAACCCGAACCAAGGATTCCCGCACGACGCGGTGACGAACGGCGTGTGCAACACCCTCATGCAGAAGGGGCAGCTCGATCAGACCGCGCACAACGTGAACACGAAGGGCTCATACCTCTTTTATCTGCACGACGAAGGCGACACGACCGAAGGCATGATCAAGATTCAGTGACACGATCCGTTGCCTGAGGTCGTCTCCTCGCATTGACCCGAGCAGCAGTCGCTTCCGTAACGACAGAAGGTGCCCGCGCCGCCGCAGTTGCCGCCGCCGCCGCCGCTCGTGCTCCCCGCGCACGTGCTCTCGGACGTGCAGACGCCGAAGCAACACTCGCTCGGGTCGTCGCCCGGCGTGGTGCACGGCGCGCCCGCGACGCCGCACGTTCCGCCGTCGGGTTGCGGTTGCGGCGTGCACGCGGTGTTGCCTTCGCCGTCGTTCGCGCAGTTGTTCGAACAGCACGAGTCGTCTTGGATGCAGCTCGATCCGAGCGCGAGGCACGACGTGCCGCCGCTGCTCCCGAAGCACGCGTTGTCCTGACAGAGCCCGCTGCAGCAGTTTCGGTTCTGCGTGCAGTACCCGTTCGCGTCGACGCACGCTTGCGGCGACGCGGGCTTCGCTTGGCACGCGGTCGTTTGATCTTCGTAGAGCTCGCAGTATCCGCTGCAGCAATCGGTGTCGAGCGTGCACGGCGCGCCGATCGCGGTGAGCGTGCACGGCGCAGTCCCGCTGCTCGAGCACGCGATGATCACGATCGACGACGACAGCGCGGCCCCTCGAAGCATGCGGGAACCGTAGCGCTACTCGTAGCGCACCGCCACGACGGACAGCTCGACGTCCCCATTCGGGCGCCGCAGCATCACGACGTCGCCCTCTTCCTTCTTCAAGAGCGCGCGTCCGATCGGGGATTTCCAGCTCACGTGACCGAGGCGCAGATCGATTTCGTCCTCGCCGACGATGCGGTACGTCGCGCGCTTTCCGTCCTCGTCCTCGACTTCGACCGTCGCGCCGAAGAAGATCTTCGACTCGTTTTCGCGCGGCTCGACGACCTGCGCCGCTTCGAGTCGCTTCGTCAAAAAATGAATGCGCCGATCGATCTCGCGCAGCTTGCGCTTGCCGTAGATGTACTCCGCGTTCTCGCTGCGATCGCCTTGCGCCGCCGCGTCCGCGACGTCCTGCACGATCTTCGGTCGCCCTTTGCGCAGATTCGCGAGCTCCTCTTGGAGCTTCTTCGCGCCCGCGCGCGTGATGTAGTTCGTGCTCATCGCGGCTACGATCGATACGGATCGTCCGATCCGAGGAGCACGTCGAGCGCCCACGGTTGCATCGCGCCGCGCGCGAGCTCGGTGATCGCGAGGACGATCGCGCGCTTCGACGCGCGCGCCGGGATGCTGAGCATCGCCCACCGCGCGCCGTCGCCGCGTCCCCACATGCGGCCCGACTCGATTCGCACGCGCCGCGCGCCCGCGCAGAGCGCGATGCGCGTCTTCGGCGGGCGCACCAAATCGATCGCGGCCGCCGCGAACGCCATGCGATCGAACGCTTCGTCGTCTTCTTCCGCGAGATCCTTCTCGACCTCCCCGGAAATTTCGATCTTCGGCATCAACAACTGCGCGCGTGGAGCTCGAGGAAGTACGCCACGAGATCGCGCTCCTTGCTTCCCATCGTAACGAAGCGGAGCACGCGCGCAAACGGCCAGATGCGCGTGTCGGGCGGAACGAACATCGTCCAGTGACCGAGCTCGGTCGGCGAGACGTCGAGCCACGTCGCGCGCAGCGACCGCGCGATGACTTCGCTCACGAACGCGCCGTGCCTTCGCAGATCGAGCATCGCCGAGACCGTTCGCACGCCGCTCTCGTGGTAGCGCGCGCTGAGCTCCGCTTGGATCGCCTCGAGGCTCACGACGTCGTTCCGCAGCTCGACGCCGTGCTGCGTGCGATAAAGCATCCCGAGCTCGCGCGACATCTCCGTGCATTGCACGCGCGCTTCGAACGCGGCGCGCACGCGCGCGTCGGCCTTCGACGCGGGAGGCGGCGGGTCGGAAAAATTCTCCGCGATCTCGAGCTTGCCGAGCTGAAGACGCGGCGGCGTCGAGTTCGACGTGACCGCGCGAAACGCGGGCCGCGAGATCCCCTTCGCGAAGGTGTGCTCGCTGTCGCGTTGCTTGTGATCGACTTCGGCGAGCGGCTGCGGATGCGGCGTCGCGGGATCGTCGAGCTCCGTCGGCGAGGGCGGGGTCGACGAGTTCGGCGGCGGGAGCGTCGCGATTTGGCGCTGATCCGCCTTTCTCCTCGGCGTCACCGGCGTGGAAACGCGCGGCGTCGGCGGCGCGACGCTCAGCACCGCGGGGAGGGGACTGTCGCGCCGCGCGACCACGCCGCTCGCTTCGGGCGCGGGCGTGTCTTGTTTGAGCGTCTCGGGTTTGAGCTCGGGCGCTTCGCTCACGACGCCGCCCGTCGTGCGCTTCCCCGAAGGTCCGCGCGCAGGTCCCACGCTCGTCGTCTGCATCCCGGGACGCGTGCTCTCGACGAGCTCGACGATCTTCTTCGCGCGCGTGCGCAGCTCGTTTTGCGCGCGGGGATTCGCCGCGAGCACACGCGCGTACGGGAGCGCGCGGCCCATGTTTCCCGCGGCGGCCCACGCTTGCGCCGCGAGCAGCTCGAGCTCGTCGAAGGACGCGTTGGCCGCGAGCATCGACACGCGCTCCGCGATCACGCGCGGGTCTTCGCTCCTCAGAAGAAGCGACGCGCGCGATCGCAAATACACGACGCACGGATTCGATCCGCGATCGCGCTCCATCACGTCGATTCGCGCGAGCGCAGCGGACGCTTCACCCGCGTCGAGCTGCGCCTCGATGGACCACGCGACCGGATCCGAGAGCGGACCACGATTCGGTTGCGGCCGCGGCGTGGAGGCGATCGCGCGCTCGATGCGCGCGGCGCGCTCGCGCCCCGACTCGCTTTGCGCGATCACCTGCAGCCAATCGAGCACTTCGACGCGCGTCGGGCCGGCTTCGCGCACCGACCCCGCCGCGTGGTTCTGCGCGTACGCTTCGACGAGCTGCGGCCACGTGCTCGGCTCGCCGAACGTGACGCGCTTGAACGTGCGCACGCCGGGCCTCTGGTTTTGCGTGAGCACGAGCGTCGAGAGATACACGTCGAGATCGTCCGGCGCCTCCGCGAGGAGCGCGGCGAGATGCATCGCTTGGAGCACGCGCGCCAAATTCGGATCGCCCAAGTCGAACGTGAGCGCCGCGAGATCGAGCCACTGTCCTTCGTACACGCGCGCGCCGGACAAATGGACTCTCCCTTCGAAGAGCTCCGCTGCAGACAGCTCGTTGACGGCGCGTCGCACGACGGGTCCGCGCGCGTAACACGCTGCGAGGTGTGGCTTCATCGCGTGCGCGGTGAGCTCGGCGAGATCGCGCGTGATCCCGGCGTCGTCGAGTCGCTCACGGGCTTCGGCGACGGTCGTTCGGTACCCGGCCTCGCGGACGGCGCCCGGCTCCGTCGTCTTCAGCTCGATGCAATCCGCGCTGAAAAGCGCGAACTCCGCGTCGAGCGGTCCTGCATCCGCACGCACGATGGCGCGCTCGCCGAGGATGAGGACACACGAGTCGTGATGAGACTCCACGTCACGATAAGTCTTTCACGCCCCTATCCAAATTGCCAACCTTACGGTGTCGTTTGTAGGAGCGTACCCGTCATGTCGTGCGAGGAGGTCGTGGAAGTCAGCGGGGAGTGTGGGTTCCGCGCACGATGACGTCGACGCGGCGGTCGTAGCCGAACGAAAAATCCGGGCGCGCTTCCGTCGTTGCTTGCTCTTTTCCTTGCGAGACGACTTCGACGCGCGCGGCGTCGACTCCGTGGTGGATGAGAAAATCCGCGACGGTGCGCGCGCGGTCGAGACCGAGCTTGTCATTGTACTCGCTCGAGCCGCGCGGATCGGTGCGTCCGACGAGCAGAATCGTTTGGTCCATCATGCTCGGATGATTGAGGCACGTCGCGAGCGCTTCGAGCTCGGGCCCCGCGTCGACGAGCGTGTCCGCGGAGTCGAACGGAAACTTGGGGCTCACGTTGTGACAGCGCGCGAGCGCGTCGGGCCCGAGCTGGATGTGAATGTCGCGTTCGACGCCGTTTCCGAGCGTCGGCCACGGCACGACGTGCACGAAGGGGTGATTCTCTTGCGTGTCGACAGTGGACGCGGTGGTCGTGCTCTGCGAGCTCGACACGCTATTTTGGCTGGCGCACGCTTGCAACGCCGCGACGGCCAGCGCGAGGGGGATGGTTGTTTTCATGGCACTCGCGATGAAGTGCATGACGCGGGCCAGGTCAGCTCACGCGCAACGTCCGTCCGAGCTCTACCCCGCTGCGGCGCGTTCGTGGGGACTACCGATCGAGACGACGCCGCTCGTCGCGGGCGCCGTCTGCGGCGTGGTCGTCTCGGGCGGTGACTCTGCCGATCGCTTGTACCCACACTCTTTGTTCGCGCACGCGATCATCGGCTTGAGCTTGTTGCCCGCTTGCACGAGGAACTTCGCGTGGCACAGCGGGCACGGCTCGTTGATCGGCTTCTGCCAGAGCTTGAAGTCGCACTTCACGCTCTCGTTGTTGTAGTTCGAGCAACCGTAGAAGGTCTTGCCGCCGCGCGTCCTTCCCGCCTTCGGCTTCGGACGAATCTCGATCAAATCGCCGCCGCACTTCGGACACGCGACGCCGAGCGGAACGGGCCGCGCGTTCTTGCAATCGGGATAGCCAGTGCACGAGAGAAACTCGCCATAGCGTCCGCTGCGGATCGCCATCGGCTTGCCGCACTTGTCGCACGCGATGTCCGTCAATCGAACCGACGCGCCCTTGCCGTCCGGCCCGAGGTCGCGCGTGTTCTTGCACTTCGGATATTTCGAGCAGCCGAGGAACCATCCGTTCTTCGACCAGCGCTTCATCATCTCGCCTTCGCCGCACGCGTCGCACTTCTCGCCCGTCGGCTCGGGCTCCGGATTCCACCGCGCGCCCTTCTTCGCCGGCTCGAGCTGTTTGCGGAAGCGATCGTAGAAGCGCGAGAGGAGCTCGACGCGCTCTTCTTTTCCGCTCTCGACTTCGTCGAGCTCGTCTTCCATGTGCGACGTGAACGCGGGGTCCATGAAATCGAGCTTCGACTTCACGAGCCCATCCACGACGTACGTTCCGAGCGTCGTCGGCTTGAAGCGGTTGTCGATCTTCTCGACGTAATCGCGCGCCTGCACCTTGCTGATGATCTCGGCGTACGTGCTCGGGCGGCCGATGCCGCGCTCTTCGAGCTCGCGAACGAGCGAGCCTTCGTTGTAGCGCGGCGGCGGCTGCGTGAACTTCTGCTCGGTGACGACCGCCGGTGGAACGAGCGCGAGCGCTTGACCCTCCTTGAGCTCGGGCAGCGTCGCCTCGTCGTCGTCTTCCTTCGCGTCCTCTTCGCCCGCCAGCGCGCCGCTCTTTTGCGCTTTCGTCGGCGCGGCCTCGCCGTACGCGGCGAGCCACCCCGAAAACTTCAACACGCGCCCGCCCGCGCGAAGGCCGTAAACGCCCGCCGTGATCTCCGCCGAAGTCTGATCGTAGACCGCCTCCGTCATCTGCGACGCGACGAAGCGATCCCAAATCATGCGATACAATTTGTACTGCTCGTCCTTCAGGTGCTTCTTGATCGCGTTGGGCGGAAATTCGAGCGACGTCGGACGAATCGCTTCGTGCGCTTCTTGAGCGTCCTTCTTCGACTTGAACGCGTTCGGCTGCGCGGGAAGGTGGGATTTTCCGAACGTCTTCTCGATGTGCTCGCGCACCGCGGTGATCGCCTCGGGCGAAACGCGCGTCGAGTCGGTGCGCATGTACGTGATGAGACCGACTTGGCCGTGATCTTTTCCGAGATCGACGCCCTCGTAGAGCCCCTGCGCGACTTGCATCGTGCGCTTGGCGCCGAAGCCGAGACGGTTCACCGCGTCCTGCTGCAGCTTGCTCGTCGTGTACGGCGGCGGCGCCTTGCGACGGCGTTCACTCTTCGTGACCTTCGAGACGACGAACTTCGCACCGTCGAGATCTTTGCGCACGACCGCCGCTTCTTCGGCGTTGCGCACCTCGAGCTTCTCGTCGTTCCTTTGCGTGAGTCGCGCGAAGAACGCGTGCGTCTTGTCCTCGATCGGCGCGAGGTGCGCGCCGCAGTTCCAATACTCGACCGGAACGAACGCCTCGATCTCGCGCTCGCGATCCACGATCAAACGCAGCGCGACGCTCTGCACGCGCCCCGCGGACAAACCGTACGCGAGCTTTTGCCACACGAGCCCCGACACGTCGTAACCGACGAGCCGATCGAGCACGCGCCGTGCGCGCTGCGCGTCGTACAAATTCTTGTTCAGCTTGCGGGGCGACGCGACGCCCTTCTGCACGCCGCTCTTCGTGATCTCGTGGAACTCGACGCGCTTGCAGCGCTTCTCGCCGAGCTCCTCCGCGAGATGCCACGCGATGGCTTCGCCTTCGCGATCGGGGTCGGGCGCGAGGAGGATTTCGTCGGCTTCGCTCGCCGCGTTCTTGAGCTCTTGGACGACCTTCTCTTTCCCCTCGATGATTTGAAAGGTCTCTTTGAAGCCGTGTTCGACGTCGATGGCGCCGCGGGCCTTCTTCGGAAGGTCTTTGATGTGCCCTTTCGAAGCCATCACCTCGAAGCCCGCGCCAAGGTATTTTTTGATCGTCTTGGCCTTGGCCGGCGATTCGACGACGACGAGTGTCTTGCCCATTTGAATGATTTCGAGGTGTTAGACGAGGACCTTTCGCTGAAAGAGCCCCGCCGAGCCCTCTACTACTACGTCCCCCAAGGCGAGCGTCAAGAGCGCTGTCGTGACGGCCGGGGTGGCAAGCCCCGTCTCGAGCGCGATTTCGTCGGGATGTTTGGCGCTCGAACCGAGCGCTTCGAACACGCGGAGCTCATTGCCTTCGAGCGCGGGTCGTGGCGTGACGAGCTCGCGGAGTCGCCGCTCGAACGCTTTTTCCGAGCGCAACATCACGCCGCCCATTTCGTCGATCACTTTCCACGAACCTTCGAACTCCGGCGACGTCGGTCCGGGAACGACCCAAATCTCGCGTTTCCGCTTGAACGCTTGATGCGCGCTGTTCATCGACCCGGACTTCGCGCTGGCTTGCGCGACGACCACGATTTGCGAGAGCGCGACGAGCACGCCGTTTCGCCGTTGGAACCCGCCGGGCCGAATCGGAACGCCATCGGCGAAGGGGCGGATGATGGTGCCGCCGCGTTCGAGGAGGTTCGGGAAAAAATGTTCGTCGGTCGGGTTCGTGATGTGAGGCGCTCCGCACGGGAGGATCGCCCACGTGCGTCCGCGCGCGTCGAGCGCGCCGACGTGCGCCGCTCTGTCCGCGCCAAACGCTCCACCCGACACCACGACGCCGTCCAATCGAACGACCATCGCGGCCAAACGTCGAACGAGCGCGAGCACGCACGGGATCGCCGCGCGCGATCCCACGATGCCCACGCGCAATCGTTCGTCCCGCACCTCGCCCTCGACGGAGAAGGTCGAGCGAATGGCGCGCAAGCTGCGTGGGAGGTGGGCGTCGGAGGGTCGGAACGTTCGAATCACGAACGCGCGTCGACCCGAGCGCGCCGCGCGTTCACTTGTTCTTCGCGTACACCTGCACGACGACCTGACCCTGACCGGCCTTGGCATAAACGTCGACGCGATACGGGATCGGAATCAGCGTGAACGGGCAGATGGGCGCCGGCGCTTTGCCGATCACGGCGGTGCCGTCGTTCGAGTCGTCATGGCCCGCATCCATGTTGAAGAACGGCGGCACGAGCAGGTGCAAGTCGACGTCGCGAACGTTGTTCGGCGGCGAATACGCGATGATCGTGTAGCACTTGTTTCCGGCGAGCGTGACGTCGAAGGCTTTGTGTCCACCCGCTGCGATCGTGTCCTTGTAGGGCGCGCCTTCGGGCACCATCAGCGGCGCGTACCGAACGGCCGCCGCTTTGATCCCCACGTCCGCTGGATCACCGAGCGCGAGCAACCCCTGGTTCATGAGCTGCTGGCCCGCTTGTTTGATTTGGTTGAGGAGGTTCGGGTCGAGCGGGATGGCGGGAAGCGCTTGCGCGAGCTGCGTCGGGTTGATCTGCGGAAGGTTCGGGAGTTGGAAGGTGGGAAAAGAGGGAAGCCCGGGGATGGTCGGCGTCGCGATGGTGGCAGTGGGTTGAGGTTGAGGTTGGGGTTGGGGTTGCGGTTGGGGTTGAGCGACCGTGGGTTGCGGCGCGGGAGTCGTCGGCGCGGTCGCGACGCGCGCGGTGGGTTGCGGTTGTGGGGCCGTCGCGGCAGGGGTGCCGGCGGGTGCGGTGCCGGTCGCGGCCGGATACTGCGGGTTCGGCGTCGGATTTTGCGGCGCGTTCGGATCGGGCTGCTGCTCGCACGCGAACGCGAACGTCAAAGCAACCAACGTGACGAGTCTCGTGGGCCTCGCAAAGAACATGATGGAGATCCTCGCACGTTCGACGGCGTGACGCAGCGCCGGATTCAACCCGTCATTGACGGAGGAAGTGGAACGGGATCTCGACGGTGCTCGAACCGCTCGAGACGGGGAACTGCCAGTTCTTCACGCTGTTCTCGATGCACTTCGCGACGATGGGATCATTTCCCTCGGCCGACGCGCTCTGCACGTTTCCTGTCGCGGCGATCGTGAGGCGCACCTTGACGTTCACGTTCGATTCCGTGCCGCCACCGCGCTCCCAACACGTTCGCTTCACGCCCGCCGAACGCTGCTGCACGGTTTGTTGAATCGCTTGTTCGCTCAGCGCGACGCTCGACCCGCCGCTCGCGCCGCCGCCGTTGATCGACGGACCGGTGTTGGCGCCTCCGAGAAGCGCGGCGATCGAGGGGTCGACCGTTCTTCCCGACGAGGTGGCGCCTGCCGCGGCGACCACGGGACGTGAGCCGCCCGCGCTCTGCGGCCGTGCGACGGACGGGTCGGCGCCGCTTTGCACCGGCGCGACGTCCGTCCCAACCGCGGCGACCACGCCGGTGGTCGCGTTGTTCGTCGCCGCAGGTGTCTGCGTCGTAACGATCACGGTGGGCGCGGGTTGGGCTTGCGGCGGTTGACGGAAGAAGACCGCGACTCCCGCGGTCGCGCCGAACGCGCCGAACGCGACGACCATCCCGATGACGACCCAGTTGGGTCCTTGCTTGCGCGGAATGACGACGGTGGGCGCGGCGGCCGTGGGCACCGCAGCTGCTGCGGCGGGCGCGTCGAGCGGCGCGGCGACGACGGCGGGCTTGAACGGATCGCTCTGCGGCTCGATCCCCGTGGGCGCGACGGGCTTGATCGCGAACGGATCGGCGATCTCCTCGGGCTCGAGCTTCTCGGCGGTCGCGAGGCGCGACGCGAGCGAAACGACGTTGTTGCGGTCGCGCGCCGCGGGCGCCGTGGGCGCGCTGCGCGAGGGATCGGGGCGCGTGGCGGGCGCGGCGCGCGGCGGCGCGGGCTTCGGCGCGCTCGCCGGATTCGGCGCGGGCGTGACGAGCGACGGACGCTCGGCCGACAAACCTTCGTGAAGGATCGCGACGAGCTCCGGGATCGTCCGCAGCGGACGCCACTCCTCCATCCCTTCTTGCCAGACGAGCGACTCTTCGTTCACCGCGCCCACCGACGCTTTGCGACGAAGCTCGGAGATGCGCACCGGACCGACGGGCACGCCGTTGATCGCGACGTACCACTCGCTCGACGTGGAGATCTCCACCATCGCGCGCTCGTCGTCTTTCGCGACGGACTTCTGGAACGCGCCGGCGAGCGCGCTGCTCTGTTGCGGCGGACGCGACGGGGTGCGCGGTTTGGCGGACGCGAGGCTCGTCGCGAGCGCGGGTCTCGGCGCGGCGGGCGCGGGTCGCGGCGCGCCTGGCGCGGCGGGGCTCGCGGGTTTCGTCGTCGCGCCCGACGAGAGCTTCATCATCGCGTTGATGTCGACGCCGACGCGTGTCGCGTCGTTTTCTTCCGGTGCGTCCGGTTGCGGCGCCTTCGTCGAGACGCTCGTCTCGGTGACCTCCGCTTTGACCTCGATGAGGTGCCCGCACTTGCGACACTTCATCCGCACGGTCTTCCCAGCGACCTTCTCGTCGGCGATTTGATACTTCGCCTTGCACTGTTCGCAGAGGAATCTCATGCGGGCCGAGCAGAGAAAATCATAACAGGCACCTTAGAGTAGACCAAGCAGGTGCTGCTTGATTTGATCGCGCGTGGCTTCGTCGGGCGCCGCGCTCGCGCTCCGCTCCCATGCTTCGACCGCTTTGTTTCGAAACCCGGCTTTTTCGTAGAGAACGGCGAGGTTTTTCAGCGCGGGGAAGCTCTTCGGGTTCAGCTCGACCGCTTTTTCGAGCTCTTGAATGCCCTCGTAGAGGCTTCCCTTTTTTCCGTAGAGCAAACCCAAGTGGAAGCGGAGGCGGAACGCGAGCGGATCGATCGTCACGCCGCGCTGCATGTGTCCGATCGCGGTGTCGACGTCGCCGTCTTGATAGGCCGTGATGCCCGCGTTGAGCGCGGATTCTGCTTCGTCGGCGATCGGTCGCATCGAGTCCGCTTTGTTCGGATCGGGCGCTTGCTTCGCGAGCGCGCGCTGCACGGCCGCGACGACGTCCGCGAGCCGGAACGGTTTCTCGAGGTACTCCTCGATGCCGTAGCTGTCTTTGAGATCCTGCGCGATGCGCCATCCGCGGTACACCGCGCTGATCATGATGATGGGGATCGCGCCGTACATCTGCGAGCCCTTGATGCGCCGCGCGATGTCGAAGCCGTGGAGCTCGGGGAGCATCGCGTCGAGGATGATCAAGTTCGGCACGTGATCTTTCACCATGCGGAGCGCGAGCAATCCGCGATCGGCTTCGATCACGCGCAGGCCTTTGCCCTCGAGCAGCTTGCGCAGAAGCTTTCGGATCTCCGCTTCGTCGTCGACGACGAGCACGAGCATGCCCGCGTGCTGCGAGACTTCGTCCTTGGCGGCGGCGAGCTGCTCTTGGAGATCGCTCGGGAGCTGCGTGACCGACGAGACGTCCGATCCGACGCGCCCGAACGCTTCGGTGGTCACCTCGATCTCCTTCGCCGAGCGCATCGTCTGCGAGTCGACGATGGGCGGCGGCGGCTCCGACTGCACGGGCACTGGCGCGCCCGTCGCGCTCGGCGCGGAGCTCCCCGTGAGCCCGAGACGAACGAGCGTCTCGCGCGGCACGTTTGGGGCGAGGTAATACTTCTCGCCTTGTCCCTTCGCGTCGTACGCGGCGACGATGCTCCGAAGGAGCGGGCTCGCGAGCGCGACGTACGGATAGACTTTTTTCCCGGTGACGAACTCGAGCTCGTCGATCGCCTTCTTGTCCGCGGGATTCGCCATCGCGACGAAGAGCTGATCGTCTTTGACGAGCACGGGAAGAAGCTTGTGCGCCTCGGCGACCTCGCGCGGCAAAATCAAATGCTCGACGTCGATCGCGACCTGCGACAAATCGATTCCGGGAACGCCGTGCTGCTCGGAGAGCGCGCGCACCGCGTCGAGCTCGCTCAGCACGCCTTGATCGATCAAGCGCGACGCGAGCGGCTTGCCCACTTGGTCCTTCGCGTCGAGCGCGGTGTCGAGCTGGTTCTGCGTGATGAGCTTTCGCTGGAGCAGAATGCGCCCGAGCATTTGCCCCGGTTTTTTCTGGCCCTCGCTCATGCGGAAGTCGCCACGCTATCACGGTCGCGCATGCGTGCGAGAGAAGCTCGCGCGAACGCGTCGTAGTTTTTCGACTCGATCGCCGCGCGCGCGTTCGCGACGAGCTCGCCGAAGAAGTGCAGGTTGTGGAGCGACAGCAGACGCAGCACGAGGATTTCGCCTGCAAGATACAAATGTCGCAAGTACGCGCGCGAGTAGCCGCCGGCGCAGCACGCGCACGCGCACTCCGGATCGATCGGCGCGAGATCGCGCGCGTGACGCGCGTTCTTGATGATCACTTTTCCGTTCCGCGTGAGCGCTTGTCCGTTGCGCGCGTTGCGCGTCGGGAGCACGCAATCGAACATGTCGACGCCGAAGCCGATGCACGCGATCAAATCCTCCGGCGTGCCGACGCCCATCAGGTAACGCGGGCGCTCCGCGTCGAGCGCGCTCGCGCACGCGTCGAGCGTGGAAAACATTTTGTCTTTGGGCTCGCCGACCGAAAATCCGCCGAGCGCGAGCCCGTCGAACGCCAGCGCGCCCAATTCGTCGGCGTGCGCCCGCCGCAAATCCGGAAAGCATGCACCTTGCACGATCCCGAAGAGCGCTTGTCCGCGTCTTCGCGGCGTCGCGAGCGCGCGCTTCGCCCAGCGCGACGTCTGCTTCACGGCCGCCTCCACCACCTCGCGCGGCGAGTCGCCCGGCGGACACACGTCGAGCTGCATCTGGATGTCCGCGCCGATCTTCGATTGAACCTCGACCGCGATCTCCGGCGAGAGAAACCGCGGCGAGCCGTCGAGGTGCGATTTGAATCGGAAGCCGTCCTCGCTCGGCGCGACCAATTTTTCTCGTCCGTCACCGCGATGACCCGCGAGCGAGAACGCTTGGAACCCTCCCGAGTCGGTGAGCATCGCGTGCGGCCACTTCGAAAAACCGTGCAGGCCCCCGTGCATCGCGACGACGTCTTCGCCGGGCCGCAGCCACAAGTGGTACGTGTTGCCGAGCGCGATGCGCGCGCCCGTGCTCGCGACTTCGTCCATCGAGAGCGCCTTCACCGAGCCCTGCGTGCCGACGGGCATGAACGTCGGGAGCTCGACGTCGCCGTGCGGCGTGCGCAGCACGCTTCGGCGCGCGCGGCCATCCGTGCAGAGCACACGGAATTCGAAACCCTCCGTGCTCGGCTTCATTTCGCGTCGTCGTCGCGCTCGAGGAGCATCGCGTCGCCGTACGAGTAGAACCGATAATTCTCCTTCACGGCGGTTTCGTACGCGGCGAGCACGCGCTCGGTCCCTCCGAACGCGCACACGAGCGCGAGGAGGGTGGAGCGAGGGAGGTGAAAATTCGTGAGCAGCATGTCGACGGCGCGGAACTTGTAGCCGGGTTGAATGAGTAGCGCAGTCTCACCGGACGTGGCGCGCACTTCGCCCGTCTCCGCCGCCGCCGACTCGAGCGCGCGAACGACCGTGGTGCCCACCGCGACGATCTTCGCGCCGCGCTTCTTTGCGTCCTCGATCGCGTCCGCCGTGCGCCGCGAGACCTCGTACCACTCGCGGTGCATCTTGTGCTCGTCGAGATCGTCGACGAGCACCGGTTGGAATGTGCCGAGCCCGACGTGGAGCGTGATGCTCGCGACCGACGCGCCGCGCACCGCGAGCCGCCCGAGGAGCGCGCGCGACAAGTGGAGGCCCGCGGTCGGCGCGGCGATCGCGCCGTCCACGCGCGCGAACACGGTTTGGTAACGCTCCGCGTCCGCTGCGTCGACGTCGCGTTTGATGTACGGCGGGAGCGGCATGCGCCCGAACGTGCGAATCGCTTCGGGCACGCTCAGGCTCCCGGTCGTGTAGATCGCGACTTCGAGCAAGCCGTCGTCCGGCGAGCGTCCGAGCAAACGCACGTGGAGCGCGCCGGACGATGGTGGCGTCTCCGCTTCGCGTCCGGGCGCGATGACGCGCATGTCGAGGCCGAAGCGAAGCGCCTTCGACGCCTTGCCGAGCGCGCGCCAAATCTCCGCTTGCCGCGTCTCGCCGTGCGCGTCGATCGATTTCGTTCCGAGCTGACGAACGAGGAAAACTTCGACGCGACCACCGGTGTCCTTCTGCGCGATGAGACGCGCGGGGACGACGCGCGTGTCGTTGAGCACCACGAGACAATCCGCGGGCACCAAATCCGCGAGGTCCGCGATCCCGCGATGCTCGGGCTCGGCGTTTCTTCGCAGCACCATCAAGCGCGCTTGTTCGCGCTCGGTCGGAGGATGTTGAGCGACGCGATCGGGCGGGAGGTCGTACTTGAGCCGATCGATGCGCATCGCGATCGATCATGTTCTCGCGACCGCGCGCCTCTTGTCTAGGGTGGAAGCCGCGGGCTCACTCGGGGCAGAGCTTCTGACGGACGAACGCGGCGACGACCGACGGTTCGCACGGTTTCGGCACGAAGGCGATCGCGTTGCAACCCGCGCGCGAAAGTTGCCGTTCGCTCAAGTGGTAGGCACCCGTCAAAACGATGCGAAGCGCCGGAAAACGCTTGCGAAGCTCACGTGCGAGCTCGAGCCCGCTCCGCCGCGGAAGCATCAACTCGATGAAGACGAGATCGAACGCGTCCGTCTCGGTGGTCGCTTCGTCGGTTTGCGGAAGCAGCGCGAGCGCCTCGTCGCTGTCTTGTGCGACGTGCGCCTCGAGCCCGTTGATTTCGAGCGCGAGCGCGATTTGGCGCGCGGCGCTCGCGTCGTCGTCGACGACGAGCACCCGCGGCTTCGCACGGAAGGCTCCCGATCGCTGTGAGCTCGGGACGAGGCTTTCTCGTCGAGCGCTGCCGGACCCGCCGTCGAACGACATGGATGTCTCGCTTAGCAACCAAAGTGCCACGTGGGAAGGACGATGGATCGCAGGGTTACACGCTGCGTCACGGTGGCATTTCGTCGCGAGCTTGCAGTTTTGAAAATATGTACACTGCAACCTTGCAACTGAAGCTCAGGATCGCGTCTCGAACGTGATCCCGAGGCGCGTCATCTTTCGCCAGAGCGTCGTCGGCGAGATGCCCAAGAGGTCGGCGGCTTGCTCGCGATTTCCCGCCGTGTCTTGCAGCGCAGTTTCGATCGCTTGGCGCTCGGCGCTGTCGACGACGTTGGCGAGCATCCGTCGGCTCGTGCCTTCGCTCGGGTGACCGGACGCAGGCGTGCGCGTCGCGGTCGACGGCGGAGAAATCAAGTCGTCGGCGGTGATCGTCCCGCTCTGCACGAGCGCCACTGCTTGCTCCACCATGTGCTCGAGCTCGCGGACGTTGCCGGGGAAATCGTAGCGCATGAGCGCTTCGAGCACGTTGTCCGAGAGCCGCGCGCGGACGCCCATCTTGCGGTTGTACTTGTCGAGGAAATAGCCGAGCAGCTCCGCGATGTCTTCGCGGCGCTCGCGAAGCGGCGGGAGCGTGAAGCGCGCGACGTTGAGCCGGTAATACAAATCTTGGCGGAAGCGTTTTTCGGAGACGGCCTTGAGCAGATCTTGGTTCGTCGCGGCCACGATGCGCACGTCGACGTGGATCGGTTTGTTCTCGCCGACGCGGCGGATTTCGTTCTCTTGGATCGCGCGCAGCAACTTCGCTTGCACGGAGCTCGGCGTCTCGCCGATTTCGTCGAAGAAGAACGTTCCGCCGTCGGCCTCTTCGAACAAACCCTTTCGCGCCGTCTGCGCGCCCGTGAACGAGCCCTTCGCGTGCCCGAAGAGCTCGCTCTCGAGGAGGGTCTCGGTGAGCGCCGCGCAGTTGATCGACACGAACGCGCGATCCGCGCGCCGCGAGTTCGCGTGGATCGCCTTCGCGATCAATTCTTTTCCGGTGCCGCTCTCGCCCGTGATGAGCACCGTCGCGTCCGTCGGCGCGACGCGCACGACGCGCCCGAGCACCTCGCGAATCACGGCGGAGCGACCGACGATGTTCTCGAATTTGTAGCGGTCCTTGAACTCGCGCGTGAGGAGCGCGACCTCGCCCGCGAGGCGGCGATTCTCGAGCGCCTTTTGGACTTTGACGAGCAGCTCCTGCTCGGTGAACGGTTTTTGGATGTAGTCGAACGCGCCGAGGCGCATCGCTTCGACCGCGCTCTCGATCGTGCCGTACGCGGTCATCACGATCACTTCGGTCATCGGCTGGCGCTCTTTGATCGCGCGCAAGACCTCGATTCCGTCTTTTTGGCCCATGCGAAGATCGGTGAGCACGAGATCGAACGCGCCCGTCGCGCCGCTCGCGCCGCCTTGCTCACCGTCTGCCGCTTCGTCGACCTCGTACCCGACGCCGCGAAGCATCATCGCGAGCGTGGTGCGCATGTTTCGTTGATCGTCGACGATGAGGATCTTCGGCATGGCGTGCCTCTCTCAACGAGGCGCGCTCAATATACGACGCCGACGAACCAGCGGACGGTCTGCGCCGCGGAAAGATCCCAGCCGCCGTCGATTCCCGGCACAGCCGCCTGCTGGCTCGGCAAGTATCCGAGGCCGCCGAGCGGGAAGAACACGCCGTATTGGAGCATCGTGTAGAAGCCGCCGATCTTCGACGGGTCGTCGTTCAGCGAACCGTCCTTCGCTTGGTAGTAGAGCTGAAGATCGAGCTCGACGCCGAGATCGGGTTGGTGGCCGGGGGCCTGGAAGAACTCGCTCGCGCGCGACCAGATGAGCGCCGCGCCGCCGCCGAACTTCTGCCCGTTCGTGTTGCGGATGAAGTCGTAGTCGACCTCGGGACGGAAGTAGTACGCGCCTTCGACGCGCGTCAGGATCTTGCGGAAGAAGATGAGGTCGATCGTGTACGCGGGGTTGAACGAGAACGTCGTGATGGCGTTTCCGTTGAGCTCCGGGTTCAATCCCGACGAGCCGAGCGGGTTCTGCGCCCACTGGTCGCCGCTCGCGTAACCGAAATCGAATTGCAGGTGGAGCTTGTCCTCGAGCGCGCGGAACTCGGTCTGCGCGGCCATGCCCCACATGCGCACGTCGGTCTGGTTGTATTGACTGTACGCGCCGCCGGGGATCGCGCCGATCTCTCCGAGGATCGCGACGCCCTCGGCTTCGAGTCGGAATTTCTTGTAGAGGATCTGCAGCCACAAGTCCGGAATGAGCGCCCACGCGTTTCGTCGAATCAGCGACGAGTTCGTGAGATCGCCCTTCGACGGGTCTTGGTTGATCGTGAGCGGATTGAGGCCGTTGTTCACGTCGAGGTATTGGCTGCGGAGGATCGTGAAGAGCCCGCCGTTCACCACGAGATCGCCGCGCGCGAGCTTGAGCTTTTGGAGCTCCTTGTTGGTGCGGTGCGCGACGACGAGGCCCCACTCGTTCACGTTGCACAAGTTGCACGTGTTGACCGGCTGCCCGCCGTAAACGTCGTACGCCGTCGAGTTCGTGGGCCCCGAGTTCACGAAATCCCACATGCCCGCGAAGTACAAATCGAGCGACTTGATGCCGGTGACGAACATGATGCGATCGACGTTCGTCTGATAATCGCTGTCGATGTTGTCGCCCGCGTTCGAGAGGATTCCGAGTCCCCACTGCGACGGCATGCGTCCGAAGCGGAGCTCGCCGAGCGGCGTCATGTACTCCGCCCACGCGCGCTGGAAGTTCACCGAGTTCGAGAGGCTGTTGATGCCGGCGGTGGGCGGACCTTGCGTCGTCGTGAAGATGCCGATCGGCGCGTACGTGTTGTAGCCGCTCGGCTGATAGATGCCGTTCGCGGGCGCGTAGCCGTTCGCCGAGGGTTGCATCGCGTACGAATCGGGCGTCGACCCGAGCACCATGTTATCGAAGGCGTCGACCTGCGCCATGATGCGCAAGTTGTCCGAGATGTGCAGCTCGGGGTTGATGCGAAAGCGCATGTTCGCGCCCGACTGCGTTTGGTCTTTGCACGCCGTCCCGCCGTTGTCGCCGCAGAGCGAGACGGAGTGAACGGTGCCCGTGCTGTCGGTGTACGAGTTGTCGAGCGGCTGCGGGAAGAGCCCGCCGACCGCGCCGGGGTTTTCGTGACGACCGAGCGTGAAGTTGTGGAGCAGCTCGGCGCGCGTTCGAAAATATCCGTGGAGCTCGAGGACGGGCCGCGTGCGACCCCACCAATCTTCGCTGAAGACTTCGTTCGGGTTCGCGGGGACGTCTTCGGACGAGCGCGTGACGGGCGGTTTGTCGGTCACGCTTTGCTGGTCGTCGCGCGATTTGACTTGCGGGGTCGGCATCGTCGCTGCCGACTGCGTGCTCGCGCTCGACGTGCTCGCGGAGCCGTCGGGGACGAGCGACGGGCGTGTCGTCGTCGGCACGGGGTTCGGTGCGCCAGCGTCCGCCGCGTTTTGAGCGCGCGCGCGTGACACGAAGAGGAGCGCGAAGGCGAAGAGGAATAGCGCGAGAGCTCGCGGCCGCATCAGGCGAGCGTTGTAACACGGCTGCATCGCAAGAGAAGCCATTCTTATCGCGCGCGCCCCTCTGCGCGCGCGAGGAATTTCGCGCCGCGCGGATGCCAGCAACGCGAGGGCGGATTTTATTTCCGAGTTGCGATCGCGATGATCGCGAGGGCCGCGACGAGCGCCACGATCGCGCCGAGCGCGCCGCGCGGGTGATGCACCGCGAACGAAAACGAGCGCAGCGCGAGACCCGGCGGAGGCTCCGCGACGAGCGCGCCTTCCACGCGCGCCGACGCGACGATCTCCGCGCACGCTGCGCTCCGCGCGCTCTCGGTGCACGCGACGAAACAACCGTGCGCGCGCGCTTCGGTGAAGACGACCAGCGTGCGCGCCGCGCAGGCGCCGTCGTCGCACGCGAGCGTCCGATCGCGCGCGTCGCGCGTGGAAACGACGTGCATCGGCGCGGCAGATCCCCGCGCGCGCGAAGCGGTGCTCGACGCGATCTCGGCGAGCTTGCCCTGCGCGAGATCGGTCGCGTCGTCGCTCCACTGCGTCGCGTCGCCGGAGAAGCATGCCCACGCGGCCGTCGCGTCTTCGCTTCGCGCGGCGTGCCACGCGTCGAGCCGCAGCTGCGGGCTCTGCGACAAATCCGGCGCGGCGAGATCCCACGACGCGAACCCCGCGGGCTCCGTGACGACGAGATCGACGCGCTTATCCGCCGAGCTCATCGAGGAACGCCGTGACCTCGTCGCGCAGCGCGGCGAGCGTTCCGCGGAGGGTGTCCTCGTGCGGCGGCTCGCGCGGAGGGTCCGGCGGCGCGGCGACGACCGGCGGTTTTCCGCCGTCGCCCGCGGTCGGAGGGAGCTCCGCGTCACCCTCCTTCGACGCCGGCCGTTGGAGCTGCTTGCGCGCGCCCGCGATCGTGAAGCCCTGCGTGTAGAGCAGCTCGCGCACGCGAAGGAGGTTTTCCACGTCGCGCCGCGAGTAGACGCGTTGTCCGCGCGCGCTCTTCGTCGGACGAATGCTGCGGAACTCGCGCTCCCAATAACGAAGCACGTGCGGCTCCACGCCGACGATCCCGGCGACTTCCCCGATTCGAAAGTACAGCTTCTGCGGGAGCGCGTCGCTCACTTCGGCGTCTCGACGGCCGCGGTCGTCTCGGCCGGCGTCTTGTTGAGCGCGTCCTTCAGATTCTTGCTCACCTTGAACGTGAGCACGCGGCGCTCGCTGATCTTGATCGGCGCGCCGGTCTGCGGATTGCGACCGGGGCGCTCGCCCTTGTCGCGCAGCACGAAGTTGCCGAAGTTCGTCACCTTGATGCGCTCGCCCTTCGCGAGCGTGTCCTTCATCATCTCGAAGACGAGGTCGACGATGTCCGCGGACTCCTTCTTCGAGAAGCCGCCGACTCGCGCGTAGATGGCTTGGACGATTTCGGCTTTGGTCATCGCCAGTGCGCCAAGACTAGATGCGTTGTGCGCCTCGCTCAAGCCGCAAGCGAATCGTTCGCGAGCTCGGGCTCCGCGGCCGGCGGAATGCTGCCTTCGGACGCAATCGGTTGGAGCTGCGCGGCGCGACGGCGCGCGACTTGCTCGAGCGCGACGAGCGACGCGACGTACCCGTAACCGAACGTGAAGATCATCGCGAACGGCGTCGCGAACCAGTGGCCGGTCTCGATCGACGCGACGACGCTCCCGAGCGAGAGCAGACAGAGCGCCACCTCCGTCATCGGAAGATCGGCGCGCTGGTGGTAGCGGACGCTGTTGTTGCCCTTCTTCGGCGTGCGCACGAACTCGCCGGCCATCGTCGACACGCCCTCGAGCACCGCCTTCGACAAATGCGGGGCGAGCCCCGCGCCGAGCGCGAGGAGCGCCGGGAGCTGCTTGAGCGCGTCGCGACGGCGGCGACCCTGCGCGAGCTCGGCCATCGTGTAGAACGCGGCGAGCGAGCCCGTCGTGCCGATGCAGAGCGGCAGATCGATCATGAGCATCGTCTTTGGATCCGTCGCGGGCATCAGAATCAGCGCCGGCAAGAGCAGCACGCTCAAGAAGACCATCAGCGGGTACGCGAAGTGCGGCGTGAGGTGGAAGAAGGCTTCGAGCCGCTGATCGAGCGTCAGGCGCGAGGTCCACACGCGCTCGAGCAATTTGCGTGCAGTCTGCACGGTTCCCTTCGCCCAGCGGTATTGCTGCGCGCGAAACGCGCTCACGTCCTCGGGGAGCTCCGCCGGCGTCACGACGTCTTCGCGGTAGACGAACTTCCAACCCGCGAGCTGCGCGCGGTAGGAGAGATCGAGATCCTCGGTGAGCGTGTCGTGTTGCCAGCCGCCGGCGTCCGCGATCGCGCTCTTGCGCCACATGCCGCCCGTTCCCGAGAAGTTGAAGAGCCAACCGGCCGCCGCGCGCGCGCGATTCTCGACGAGGTGGTGTCCGTCGAGCATGAGCGCTTGCACGCGCGTGAGAAGCGAGAGATCGCGATTGAGGTGACCCCAGCGCGCTTGCACCATCCCGACCTTCGGATCGGCGAAGTGCGGAACGAGCGCGCGCGCGAACTCCGGCTGCGGAAGAAAATCCGCGTCGAAGATGGCGATGATCTCGCCCTTGGCGACCTTGAGCCCCGCGTCCAGCGCGCCGGCTTTGTATCCGGTGCGATCGACGCGGTGGATGTAGACGATGTCGAGATCGGACGTCGTCGGCTCGTCGGCGAAGCGGCGGATCGCGGCGCGAACGAGCTGACCGGTTTCGTCGGTCGAATCGTCGAGGACTTGGATTTCGAACCGGTCGCGCGGGTAGTCGATGCGCGCGACGTGCTCGAGCAAACGCACGGCGACGGTCGCCTCGTTGAAGAGCGGGAGCTGCACCGTGACGTGCGGCAAGTCGCTCTCGAGCGGCGTCGGAGGGACGTTCTTTTCGGCGAGCTTCTTTCGAAGACGCAAGCAGGTGAGGACGAGATGCGAGCGGTGAAGGCCATAGCTCGCGAGCAGAAGCAGGACGCCGAAGTACGCACTGCACAAGAGGACGTGCATGCGGGGCACTTAAGCAGGGCGTCCCACCACAATTGTCACTGACTTGTAATTCGTTGTCGCGGTGCGTTGAAGTCAGTGCCCGCGTTTTTTCGGGATGAGATCGTCGTTGAACCAAATCGACGCGCCGAACACGAAGATCGCGTGCACGTTCCCCGGACCTGACGGACCGAGCCCGAAGTCGACGCGCGGCATGAGGCGCGCGTAGTCGCCGAGTCGAATGTGCAAGCCAACCGTCGCGAGGAGATCGGGGCCGTCGAATTTGTTCGCGTTGCCCTGCGAGTCGCTCACGTAGATCGCGCGGTACGCGACGCCGAGACCGAAAAAGCCGCCGAGCCCGCGCGGGTTCGTGAGGTAACCGAGCTCGGTGCCGAAGAGGACGGAGACGATGTTCGACGTGGTGCTCTGCGGCGACGCGAAGAACGTCCCGCCGAAGATGAGCCCGCCGTAGAAATGGTCGAAGACGAGCGAGCCGAATTCGAGCGCGATGTCGAACGCGGCGATCGCGCCGTTCGGATTCGACGCGTCGTCAGGCGCGTTCTTGCCCGCGTTGAGCGCGCCGCCGACGCGAATGCCGCCCATGATGCTCGTCGGGACGACGACTCCGGTCGGCTTGGTCGGTTGCGCTTCGACGGGTGGAAGCTCGTTGTCAGCACGTTCCTGCGGAATGCCTTGCGCGCGCGCGACGACGGGCGCGCACACGATCGCCATCGCGAGGCTCGTCGCGTGTCTCAAGTCCACACCCCGTCCTCTATCACCTCAGTACGCGTTCGCGTTCGTGTTCTGCGGAGGCGGCGGGCGATCGAGCGGCAGCTCCCAGAACCCGGAGAGGCCGATCGTGAAGAAGCCGTGGAGTTGGCCTTCGTCGTTCGGCCCGACGAAGAGATTGAGCTTCGGGATGAAGCGGAACGAGCCCGCTTTGACCTGGAAGCCGAAGCCGAGGATGACGTCGCCGGTGAGCTCGGTGCCGTTCGGATCGCCGTTGATGGCGATGGTGCGCAACGCGCCGCCTGCCTCGGCGTAGATTCCGAATCCGTCCGGGTTGCTCATGATGCCGAGCACGCCGCCCGCCGCGAACGCCGTTCCGCCGTTGTACGTCTCGCTGCCGTTTCCGCCGAAGAACGAGCCCTGCGCGAACGCGCCGAGCACGAACGAACGCGCGAAGCGCAGCGCGACGTCGACGCCGACCGCGAAGCCGACGTTGTAGTCGGGGAAGAGCTGTTGTTTGTCGGGACCGACGGATCCGAACGGGAACGAGAGCGCGACGTCCGCGCCGAGGAGAATCGCGGAGCTCGATCCGATCGGGCGTGGACGCGGCGGCACCCAGTTGTTGTACGGATACGGTTGGTAGCCGTTGTTCGTGTAGACGGGGCCTCCCGTGCCGTACGCGGGTTGCGTCGTGCCGGGCGTGAGCGTGAGCGTGACCTCGGGCGTGGGTTGCTGCCGCTCGCGGACTTCGACTTGCGTTTGCGCGGACGCGTATCCCGGCGCGCCCGCGATGATCTTGTGGACGCCGGGATTCACCGGGCGCGCGACGCCGACGAGCGCGGCGGGCACGACGACGTTGTCGATGGAGACGCTGAGGCCCTGAAGCCCCGCAGGGAGCACGTTGATGCGCAGCTTCGGAATGCGCGGTTCGAGCGCGGCGAGCTCGACGGTCGCGTCGTTCTTCGCTTTGACGAAGTCCGGATTCGCGCCCGCCGGGAGCGGAGTCGTCGCGACCAAGCGCAGCTCCTCGGCCGCTTCGACGAGCTGACCGAGCGCCATCTTGCACTGCCCGATGCGAAACGCCGTCGTGGGCGCGGTCGGGAACACCGCGAGCGATCGCTGAAATCGATCGAGCGCTTCGGCGTAACGGCCTTGCTGCTGGAGCTGCGTGCCTTCGATGTAGAGATCGCGCGCTGCGGTGCGATCGGCGTCGGAGACTTGTTGAGCGTGCGCGAGCGGGGTGACCGCGAGAAGCGCCAAGCCCAAGAGAAGGGAGCGTCCGTTCATGAGCGAACCCAAGTTATCACACGGTCACACGATCATTTTGGGGGCCGCCCGCACGGAGAGACGGTCGCGCGCGTTCGTTATTCAGTCTTCAAAAGCCGGCGTCAAAAGCCGGCGCCGAAATCGCCCGGTCGCGTCGGTCGCGGCGGCGGCGTGTATGTCGTGTAGGTCGGCACTGGCGTGTACGTGACGGTGTTGGGCGGAGGCGGCGCGGTCGTCGTCGGGTGCGTCGGCGGGTTCGTGCCGACTGTGGTCGTGGGGTGCGCGATCGGCGGCGGCGCGTGACCTGTCGCGAGAGGATGCGTGGGAGCTTGCGTCTCGGTGGGCGACGCAGTCGCAACGGTCGTCGTCGTGAGGGGCGTGATGGTGACGTTCGGCGGAGGGGAAGTCTCCACGGTCGTCGTCGCGGGAGACGATGCCGCCGCTTCGCTGTTGGCTTTGTATCGCATGAAGCCGATGCCACCGAGCGCGAGCCCGCCGAGGATCGCGAGCACGACGAAAGCGTAGAGCAAACCGCGTCCGCCGCCGCCGCTCGGCGTTGCAGACGCGACGAATGGCGCGGACGTGACGTTGTACGGTTGCTGGACGTACGGCGCGGGCGTCGCGCCGTACGCGTAGGGTTGCGGCGTTCCATACGGCGCCGGTGAGCCCATCGCCGTGCCGGTGCCGGGCGCGTAGTGCGGCGGCATCGGCGCGAGGGGTTGAGGCGTGGGGTTCGAGAGGCCGGGGCGACGCACGCTCAAGCCCGCCGCGTACGCGAGCGCTTCGCCGAGCTCGGTCGCGGTCGTGAAGCGGCGCGCGGGCTCGCGGTCGAGCGCACGCGAGAACCACGCGTCGAACGACGGCGGCACCTGCGGATTCACGTGCGAAGGAACGGGCATCGGCGCGGTGCAGATTTTCACCAGCAGATCCCCGAGCGATTCGCCTTCGAACGGCAAACGCCCCGTCACGCACTTGAACGCGATGACGCCGAGCGACCAGAGATCGGTGCGGTGATCGATGTCGCGAAGGCCGCGCGCTTGCTCGGGGGACATGTAGAACGGCGTGCCGAGGACGGCGCCCGTGCGCGTGTTCGCGGAGACGCTCTGATCTTGAGGCGCGTTTCGGATCTTCGCGATGCCGAAGTCGAGCACCTTGGCGATCTCGTCGCCGCCGTCTTCGTCGCGCACCAAAAATACGTTCTCGGGTTTGAGATCGCGGTGGACGATGCCGTTGTCGTGAGCCTTCTGGAGCCCGCGGCACACTTGCTGGACGATGTGCGCGGTCTCTTGAATCGAGAGGACGCGCTGGCGCTCGAGGCGTTTGTCGAGCGGCTCGCCGACGAGCATCTCCATCACGATGTACGGCTTGCCGTCCTGCGTGACGCCGTGGTCGTGGATTTGGATCGCGTGCTTCGACTGGAGCTTCGCCGCCGCGCGCGCTTCGGTGTCGAAGCGTTTGCGCGCCTCGTCGTTGTCCGCGTACTCCTTCTCGATGAACTTGATCGCGACGTGCGTGCCGAGCGACGTGTGACGGCCTTCCCACACCGAGCCCATGCCGCCGCGTCCGATCAACCGGAGCAGCTCGTATTTGCCTGCGACGAGGCCTTGGCTCGGGGGGACGTCTTGGGTCATGGGATGGGTCCGTTCGACGTACGAACGAGCCCGTTCGATCCTTCCGAAAAGTAACGTAAGACTCCGTCGCGCGCAAAAGCGCTGGGGATGCGTTACTCGGTGACGAAATCGAGCGTGAAGTTGTCGTAATCGACGGAAAAATCGCCCTGACCCTTCACCACGCTGCCGACCATGAAGATCGGGTTGGCGAGCCAATCGGGCTCGACGAGCTCAGCGCTGAGGATTTCGCACGCGGGCGCGGTGACGCTCGTCTCGACCACGACGACGACGGGATCGGCGGGGAGGGCCGCGTCCGGCGCGCCGCCGTCGATGTCGGTGAGCACGGGGCCCGGCGTGCAGTCGACGGTGGGCAGCGCCTTCGAGCTCCGCTTCGCGACGATGAGATCGAGCTCGGTGTACTCGGTGAGCGTGTCGGGGTTGAGCTCGAGGAATTGTTTGCCTTGCACGAGGCGCGCGCCGACGGCGAGCACGTCGAGCGCGTAGCCGAGGTACGCGCCTTGTTCGCTCATCGCGATGCCGACGCCGTTCTTCGTCGTCGCGTTGACGACCGCGAGCACCGCGCCGAAGAGCGCGACGCCCGAGTCGAGGATCGGCGGCGCGCCGTCGGTGGGCTCGATCGACACGGCGCGAAAGCGCACCTGCAAGTGCACGCCGACGATCGCGTCCGCGCTCGCGTCCATCTCGCTCATCACGAAGCCCGCGCCTTGGAGCTCGTTCGGCAAGAGCACCGTCGAGAGGAGCGCGTTCGGCGGGGAGGGGGGAACGACGCTCGTGCCGTTGTCGAGCGTGAGCGATCCGCCGAGTTGGATCGTCGACGACGAAAATCCGGGGACCTGCCAGTGATTTTGGAGCTGATCGACGCTCGTGTACGGATCGAAGTCGTCGCAGAAATCGTGCGGGTGACACGCGCAGAAGTCGCCGTCGCACGTCGTCGCGTCGAGCGCGGCGTCGATCGCGTTCGCGTCGGTCGCGCCCGCGTCCGCGAGGACGTGATCGTGCAAGCCGAGGATCGCTTCGCACGATGCGAGCGCGAGCGTCGAGCAAGCGAGCGCGACGCGCGTCCTCGCGCCGTACGTCTTCAAAACGAGACCCCTCCGCGCGCGATCGCGCGCGCGACGCGCGCCGTTTGCGAGCGCGGCGCGATCGCGACCAGCACGATCGCGGTGACGACGAGCGCGCCGCCGATCGCGAACGCGACGTCGCTTCCCACCGCGTACGTCTTCGCGTCGTTCGCCGAGCCGAGCGCGGCGAGCGTCGGGCACGTCGTCGCGTTGCAGCCGGCTTGGTTCGCGGTGTTGTTGCTTCCGATCGCGAGCACGCCGAAGAGCCCGCCGAGCGCGAGCCCCGCGATCCCCACGCCGCCGACGGCGTAGCCCGCGACGCGCAGCGCGTTTCCGTTCGTGCTCGGAGCGGCGCGATTCGGCGCGTCGCGCGGCACGCTGTCGATCGTGAGCGGCGGCGTCGTGAGCGCGGCCGGCGGAGGTTCGATGGGTTGCGGCGGTGGCGTCGCCTCGACCGGCGGCGGCGCGACGGCGGTGGGCTCGGCGACGAGAGGCGTCACGTGGACGACGAGCGTACCCGTCGTCGCGTCCACGCGCGCGGAGAACGGTTTGTATCCGGCGGCCTCCGCTTCGACGAGGTGCTCGCCGGGATCGACGGGGACCGCGGAGCCCCACGCCGCCTCGCGCACGATCTCGCCGTCGCGACGCACGACGAGGTTCGCGACGCGCGCATCGGCGGGCACGTCGATCGTGATGCGCGCGAGGCGCGATTCGATCTGCGCGGCGCGCGACGACGCGTACTGCGCGCGCGCCGTTTGCTTCTCGTGGAGCGCCATCGCCTCCGCGTCGCGAAACGTCGCCCACGCGCGCGCCGTCTTGCCGTCTTTGTCCCAGCACTCGCCGAGGTTGAGGAGCGTTCCCACGCCGGGATCGAGGCGCTGGCTCTCGACGAGCTTCGGGCACGCCGCGTCGAAATCGTTCTTGGCCATGAGCCTGCGCGCGTCGTCGAAGAGCGCTTGTGCGGCGACTGGATCGGTCTGCGCGAAGGCGGCGCGCGCGAACGCGGGCGCGAGGAACGCGAGGACGATGGCGCGCGTCTTCATTTGCGATGATCGAGATCGGCGTCGGGTGGTTTCGCCGAGGCGCGCGGCGCGACGTGGACGTGCACGACGGGCGCGACGCGCGGAGCCGCGGAGACCGTGGCGACGACGACGGGCGCCGTGACCGATGCGATCGCATTCGACGTCGCGAGTGGTGGGGTGGTCGTCGCGCTCGCCGTCGCGTTCGCCGTCGCGCTTTGGGCGTTCGCGGGGGTGGTCGTGCTCGT
>Ga0335078_10000563_pt1 | contig 56685 bp, 49 predicted proteins | sample Lox_Sample_32_FD_206711 | JGI IMG/M metagenome (GOLD analysis project Ga0335078, IMG submission 206711) | Soil microbial communities from Loxahatchee National Wildlife Refuge, Florida, United States - Lox_Sample_3.2 | ecosystem: Environmental > Terrestrial > Soil > Wetlands | place: USA... | reverse complement strand
GGCGAGCAGTGTAGCCTGAGCCGGTTTTCATCGTGCCGCGTCGAGCGTCATGAAGCCGTTTCAGCCGGTTCGAGGTATCGCTCACCAAAACAAAGGACGATCATCCGTGGGTTCGCTTGCGCTCCATACTGCGCCTCCGGCGCGGTATTACGCGCTTTCTTCGGGTTCCTCCAATTGCGACGAATCGGAAGGCTCTGCGGCGGAGGGCTCGATGTAAAGCCAGCGGAGGAGCAGGAACGCAATCAGCAAGAGCAGTGCCGCGGCGATCCATTCATCGATAAAGAGTTGATAGCCAAACGGCGGAGGCTGGTTCAGAAAACCTGCGGGAACTTTCTCCTGCTGAATCCATTCGGCCAGCCAGTTCGCAAGCGGAGCGGCGATACCCGTGACAAAACTCACAATGCCGCTTGCAAAGAGCGAGCCAACCACGATCACGCCCACAAAACTCTCGACCAGAGCCTTCTTGATTCGTTCAAGCATGAGATTTCCTCGAAAGTTTATTGCGGTACCTGCTCAAACTGCGGAGCGGACCGACACCGTAGACCCAGCGCGACACAATCCACGCGGCAAGCACGAGGGCTGCGCCGGCGCAAAAGCAGGAGAGCGTCACAGCCAACATCCCCGAATCTCTGAGTTCGAGATCCCGCAGGGCGAAGGAGAGTCGATGGTTCGCTATGAGTCGGATAAAGAGCACCGCGTGGTACACGAGGCGGTCCGCGGCGCCATAGAACGCTCCAATCGACGCGAAGAGCAGAGCCGCGACGGTGACGGCCGCGACGTGTGAATCAACGAGTGTCTTGCGAAGAGAAGCCAACATTGTTCCAACCCTTCGGCGATGAGGTTGCACCTGTTCCCTGTTCCCTGTTCCCTATTCCCTACTCTCTGCCTCTCTTATTTCGGTGACGCAATCCTTACCAGCAGAATGTCGTGGCTAGCAAGCTCAATCGGCATGTTGTCGGTGAGCGCGATCTCCTTGCCGGTCCAAAGGTCCGTGCCTTTCTGCGGGCCATGCAAGCCGAGTTTGGTCAGGCTCAGGTGGAAGGGATGCGTCGAATAGCGGTCGAAGCCGGCGTTGAGCACCGCGATCGCCATGGCCCCGCCAGACAGATGCCGGGTCCACACGTCGACCTCTCCGTCGGAATAAACATGCGTCGCCTCACGGCCCAGAGGGTCCTGGTCGATGGCGATGACGTCGCGATTGGTGAGAACTGCCTTGACCTCCGGCGTCATGTTGGGCAGGTCGTTGCCGGCCAGAAGCGGCGCGGCGAGCATGGCCCACATGGAAAAATGCGTGCGATCTTCCGCGAGCGAGAGCGGGACGACATGGGCGCTGGCGCCGTTGCCCACTATTCTGCCGTTGCCCACTTCAAGCATGTCGGGATCGTTCCAGTGGCCGGGGCCTGCGTACTTGGCCAAGCCGGCCTGCTCGTTCAGGATCGAGTAAATGCTCTGCCAGCTTGCGTTAATGTCGCCGGTGGTGCGCCACAGATTGCCGCCCACCGAAGGCGCCCACTCCCACACGGCGTCCCATCCATACTGGCAGAATGAGTAGACGATCGGCCGCCCAGTGGCTTTGAGCGCCTTGTTCATCTTGTCGTAGGCGGCGATCATCAACCGCATTTGTGCAGCCTTGTCGTCAGGCGCCTGCGTGGCCATCACGGTGCGGAAGCTGCAGAGATCGTATTTCAGGTAATCGACGCCCCACGAGGCGTAAAGTTGCGCGTCCTGCGTTTCATGGTCGAGCGAGGCTGCAAAGTGGGCGCAGGTTTGCGCGCCGGGCGACGAGTAGATGCCGAGCTTGAGCCCTTTGGAATGCACGTAGTCGGCAAGCGCCTTCATATCGGGAAATTTCGAATTGGTGTGAAGCACGCCGTTGGCATCGCGGTCGCCCTCCCACGTGTCGTCGATGTTGACGTAGACGTAGCCGGCATCCTTCATGCCGGTTGCGACGAGCTGGTCGGCGGCATTGCGTATGTCCTGGTCGGTGACCTTGCCGCCGAAGAAGTTCCAACTGTTCCAGCCCATGGGCGGGGTCAGCGCCACTCCTGGCCGGGGGGCAGACTTTGGGGCGGGTGTGCGCGCGGGTTTAGGCGGTGCAGCTGCTGTCTGGGAAGTTGCGGCGAGCGGGCACAAGGCTAGAGCGGCTAGGGAAATGGCGCAAAAACAACGCATATCGGAGTCTCCTGAAAACTTTTTCAGTGGAATGGTATCGTGGCGGCCAGACTTCTGCAAAGAGCCCTGCAATCGGGCGTGATGCCTTCGCCGGCCGTCTTGGGCGATTTTCTTTCCGTGATCGCTGCCCCATATCGCCCGGCTCTGCGATACTTTGTTTGTTATGCCTATTGAAGAACTGCAACAGGCTGCACAGAAGATCGCCGGATTCCTAAACTCCCTGAACCAGCTGGGCGGATTGCGCCTGAAATACCGTATCTCGGCCGGCGAGGCCGCTCACGATGAGGAGAGCGCCGGGGTGCAGCAGATGATTAACGTGGAGCTGGCCGGTCCCGATGTGCAGCTCGTGATCCAGCACAACGGCGAGCTGCTCCGGGCTCTTGAAACCCTTGCGGTGCAAATCCTGCGGCTTGACCACCACGAACATCACCTGGTGAGCTTCGACGCCGCGAACTTCAAAGCCCTGCGCGCTCGGGAACTGCAACTAGCCGCGGAAACGGCCGCAGAAAAGGTGCGGCGGACGGGAATGCCCTACAGTTTCCCCCCCATGAACAGCCGTGAGCGGCGCATGTTGCATTTGGTCTGCCGCGAGCTCCAGGGAGTGGAAACCGCCAGCGTAGGCGAAGGACCCAGCCGCTTTTTGGTAGTCTTCCCCGAAGGCAAGACCGACCTGCCCGTAAAGCCGCAGATCAAGCCCAGGAGCTTTGGACGGAGATAGCAGCGCCTCCTCTCTGCCCACTCCTCGCTACTTGCGTCCTGCCGAGGCTTTCTTGATTGCGTCTGCTGCGGCTTGCTTCTGCGCAATCACGTGCTCGGCAACCAACTCCGTCTGGAAACGATTGATGGTGTCGGCATCGGTGAAGATGGATTGCGTGTTGTTCTGTGCCTTGTAGCCCTTGATGCCGCTCACCGGGCCCGCCGGCGGATTGACTCCCGTAACCTGCCAGGCGCCGGCCGGAAACTCTCCTTCGCCCGACGCCGACCAGTTTACCGAGCCTTCTCCGCCAACCTTGCCGTCGGATACAAAGCCCTTGGTATGGCTGATCTGATGTGTCGCCGACTGGCCCACTACAACATGCGAATTGAAATTGGCAAGATCTCCGTTACGATCCCTATCGAGCAGCGCCTTTTCGTGGACTCCGCCGGCCTGGCTCTGGTCCAGCGTGATCATCACCGTCACTGCCGGATCGTTGATCTTCTCCATGATGATGTCGTTCAGCTCCTCATCGTCGTAGCCGAACATGTTCAAGTAGAGCGAAACGCTCGTCCGCGACAGCACATACTTCAAAATCTCGTGCACGTTGTCGCGTCCTACGTAAAACAGATGAAAGTCCTTGCTGGCGGTGTTGGAATAGACTCCCTCCCGCGTGAATTGCTGCAGGTCCGTCAGCAGAAAGTCCTGCAGGCTCTGCGTCGGATCGGCTGTTGCGTTGACGAGTTGCGTCTTCTTCGAATACTCAGCCTTTGGAGCAGCCGCTTTCGAGCGTTTGGTTGCCATAGGATCCCCTTTCATTCCGCAGGACTGCAGAGTTCGTAAATCGCTAATTCGCAGAGCAGCCCTTTGCAGTGGTGACTGCCACGCATCATAACTTCCGCAACGCGGTGCCGCAAGTGGAATTCAAGCAATTCACAGGTCGATACAACCGCCTTCGTTGTGGCCGGATCGCCGGTCCAAATGCCGTATGCCCCGCGCCCAAAGGGATTCGCCCGCGCCATGAAACAATGCGATCTATGAAAACCGCTTCAACATTTGCGCTGCTTGTGATCCTTGTGACCGCGGCGCCCGCGCAAAAACGCTTGCTGCTCATCGACCAGGACGGTTCCGGTCCGGGCGGATCGGATCAGATGGCGATGTTGGCGCTCCTCCAGGCGCCCGATATCGAGGTGCTGGGAATCACCATCGTCACTGGCGACGCTTGGCGCGACGAAGAGACGCTGCACACTCTCCGCATGTTGGAGCTGACCGGCCACGCCGACGTGCCCGTGGCGCGCGGTGCCGTGTTTCCGCTCGTCCGTACGCAGCAAGAGACCCAACTCGAAGCGGCCCTCGACGGCAAGGCAATCTGGCTTGGTGCGTGGGGCAACGGCCCGGTAAGCCTCACGGAAACAGGAACCGGCATTCCACCCGCGCATCTCGAATCGCACGGTCCCTATGAGATTCCGCCTCTGCCCGAAGGCATGCCCGCCACGAAGCCGCTCGATGAGGACGCCGCGCACTTCCTCATCCGCCAGGTGCACGCACATCCTCACCAGGTGACGATCTACGCCGCCGGCCCGCTCACCAACATTGCCCTCGCCGTCGCGCTCGATCCCGAGTTCGCGCCCCTCACCAAGGGCATCGTGTTCATGGGCGGCAGCATCCGGCCGCAAACCGCCGATCCCGAATTCGCTACCGACCCGCGCCACGAATTCAACTTATGGTTCGATCCCGAAGCCGCGCACATCGTGCTCCGCGCCGCCTGGCCGCGTATCGACGCCACCACGGTCGACATTGCCATCAAAGCGCCATTCACGCAGGCCATGCTCGACGCCATCTCCAAGTCGCAAGCCCCCGCGGCCCGCTACATCGCCGCATGGAGCCAGCATCGTTACTATATGTGGGACGAGCTCGCAGCCTGCGCGTGGATCGACCCCGCGATCGTCACCAAGGAGCAGGCGCTCTACATGGACGTGGACCTGAGCCACGGCCCCAGCTACGGCGACACGCTCACCTGGCCGGAGAACCTGAAGCCCACCACCGGCGTGCGCCAAGTTCATGCGCAACTCGATCTCGATTTGCCGCGCTTCCAGAAGATGTTTGTCGAGCTGATGACTCGGACACCGTAGACTGGTGGACATGCGCAGGCACGGATGGTTAGTTGCGGTGCTTTTGGCCGTGTGCGGCTGGGCGCACGCGCAATGGGATCTCGAAGACTCGCACACGACGGCCGATCTGCGCGGGATCGACAACGTAGGCGCGGGCGTGGCGTGGGCCAGCGGCACGAATGGGACAGTGCTGCGGACCGAAGATGGCGGGTATCTGTGGCAGGCGTGCGCTGCATCCCGATCCGGCAATGCACGAAGCGCCTGACGCAGATCGCGATTGGAATGCTCTCTCCTTGCCATTCGTGGTCGGCCCGCACGGACGCATCGGAAAACTGAACCCGAAGGCGCTGGCGACGGCAGCGCACTGAGGCGATGTGCGGGCGGCCCTACGGGACGCCCGACGCGTTGCATGCGCTTTCCGAGGGCGTCGTCTGTCTTGCGGCCGACTCCGGCCTCCCACCCCATGGACGTGGACCTGTCCATAGGGACCCCGGCTTGGGCTATTCTCGGCCCTCCCTACGGGAGGGTGCGTTCCCGGATGTTGAGAATTCAGGATGAGTCTTTCTGGTCTGTTTTTTGGGAAAGTTTCGCTCGCCAACTCCAATGCGAGAGGAAATGCGCCTACCTCGTCCCGGAAGGACGGATCGAGAGTAGCCCAGGCTGAGGTCCGCTCGCCGTGGCGAGCGGACCGAGCCCTGGGATTCGGTTCGCAACGGACCGCCCGCCCCGGAGGGCCGGGCGAAATGCAGTTGCGAATCGGATATAGGATTCAGTTATGTCCCACACCTACACTTGCGCACTCTTCCACTGCGTCTTCTCCACGAAGGAACGGCGCAAACTCATCCCGCCGGATGTTCAGCCCCGGCTATGGGCCTATATGGGAGGAGTCGCGCGCAAGCGTGAAATGAAAGCTCTCGGCGTAGGTGGAACAGACGATCATGTTCATCTGCTTCTGTCTTTGCCCGCCTCTCTGCCGATCGCGAAGGCGCTGCGCGAGATCAAGAGTGAATCTTCGCGGTGGATGCGGGAAGACTGCGGGTTTGCGGGGTTTGAGTGGCAGGAGGGATATAGCGCCTTCTCCATCGGCTGGTCGCAGGTCGAGGCCACGCTCGCGTATATCGCTCGCCAGCAAGAGCACCATCGGAAACGCGACTTTCAAGCCAAGTTTGTGGCGTTCCTGAAAAAACATCGGATCGAATTCGATTCGCGCTATGTGTGGGGTTGATATTCGCCCGGCCCTACGGGGCGGGCGCGATGGATCGCGATGCTATCCCAGGGCTCAGTCTGCTGACGCCGACTTCGGCCTGGGCTATTTTCGATCCGTCCCTCCGGGACGTGTGAGACAAGCATCGCGAGAGCAAAGGATTACCCAGTACATCGACGGGGGTGTGTTCGGAGGAAATGCCGTGTAGCGGCCCTCGTTTTTTTGATCCCTTGGTCCCTGTCCTCAAAACAAATCCGGAATACTGTTAAACGCGATCCGCGTGGGCGCAGCCTTGTAGGCGGCAAGCATGGCGGCAGGGGCTAGCGCGCTCATGCCGTATTTGTCGTTGATCTGGTCCATTGTCGCCAGCAAACGCGTGCGGCTCTGCTCCTCTTCGAGGCCATCGAAGAGCGCCAGCGTATGCAGCCGGTCGGGCACCAGGTTGTTCAACTGCACACCGATGAAATAAGGGTGCTGGTACTGCGCGCCCTTGGGGTGCGAGTCCCATAGACGGCGCAGTGCGGCAATAAGCGTTTGATTGTCCTGGCACTCGTGGAGCTTGATCTCGCTGCGCCAGCCGCGCGCGGGCACGCCGAAGCGTGAAACCGGCGTGTTCTCGCTGCGCGGCACCGCGAATCCAATGGCGAGGCCAATATGGCTGGCCCAAAGGTCCTGCGCGCGCAGCCGCATCGCGGCCTTGTGGAGCAGTTTGTGGGCCACGGCCCAGGCCTTCTCCGGCGTGCGCATCTCCGGCGCCAGCACGTGCGAGTGGCTGATCGATTTTTGATGATCGAGCTCGCCCATCTCGAAGTCCTCGCCGCGCAGCCAGTGCCAAAGCCGCTGCCCCCACACCGATCCCCAAATCTCGCCCGCCTGCTCGCAGTCGAGCGCGAGCAATTCGTCCATGGTGTGCAGGCCTTTCTCGTTGAGCCGTTTCTCGGTGCGTGCGCCGATGCCGGGCAGATCGCGGAGAGTGAGCTGGCGCAGCGCTTCGGGAAGAATGTCGAGGGGCAGGGCCACCAGACCGTCGGGTTTCTCCATATCGCTGGCGATCTTCGCGAGGTAGCGGCTGGTCGCCAGCCCCACCGAACTGCGCAGCATCGTACCCACCCGCTCGCGAATCGTCCGCTTTACCTTCATGCCAAGATCGAGAGCCGCACGCAAGTGCCGTTCGCGGCCGATCAGCCGGCAGGCCATCTCGTCGATGGAGCAAACAGCGGTGACGGGCACGCAGCTTTCCACGGCTTCGACGATGCGATGATGGAACTCTGTGTAAAGCTCGTGCCGCCCTTCGACGAGAACGATGTCGGGACATAGGCGCTTGGCGTCGGCTACTATGGTTCCGGTGCGCACCCCAAAGGCCCTGGCCTCGTAGCTGGCCGCGATGCAGCATGTGGTGTCGGCCATCATCGGCACCACGGCAACGGGGCGGCCCCGCAGCTCCGGCCGCGCCTCCTGCTCGCACGAGGCAAAGTAGGAGTTGAGATCGACGAAGAGCCAATTGAGCGCCGAAGCCTCGACGGGGTCCGCGCCGGAAGCGTCCTCGGATTCGAGCCGAGCGCGTTCCCCCTCCCGGCCCAGGTTTAAAAGTTCCTCCGGCCAGTCCTCGGGAGCGGGTGCCGGGCGCGAATTGGGCGCAGGAACCATGTGCGCCCTATTTTCGCTTTATATTCTCTATCTTGCAAGCGGATCATAAGCCTTCTGTAGTTGGACCTTGCACCATAATGTAAGTCAAGTTACACTACGGAAAGTACTTACCTTACTTCGATACCCAGGTACCCAAGAGTTGTAGATGATTAACCCAATGGTAAGAACCTCCGTCTAACTCACCGAGCCGATGAGAGTGATTGTTGGTTACACTCTCAGAAAAGGGCCGGTAATCTCCGGGGACGGTGTCCGAAGATGCACTACCTATCGCAATGGCTCACGGTGAACGAGAGCGTACTCGCAGTGCTGGTGACGGTGGGCGTCGCTGTCCTCCTGGTTTGCTGCCTTGAATGCAGTAAGTGCGGCTGCAGAGACAAGGACGCGTTCTTCCATCGCAACGAAATCTAGAATCGGTCAGTTCCCGCCGCCGGCGGGCGTCGCCGGCTTCAAATACATCTCAAATTCTGCCAGAACCCGAAGGTAGAGGCTTGTGCGCGCGTCGGCTCCCTCAATGGAGTGCATCTTGCGCGGATAGATCTGTAGGTCATACGGAAGTCCCGCCTCGATGAGCTTCTGCACGAGCTGCACCGTGTTATCGATGTGCACATTGTCGTCGCCGGTTCCATGCGCGATGAGCAGCCTTCCTTTCAATTGCGCCGCAAAGTTTACCACGGAGAAATCGCGGTATCCGTCCCCATTCTCCGTGGGCAGGCCCAGGTAGCGCTCGGTGTAAATGGAGTCGTAGTTGCGCCAGTCGGTCACGGGCGCCACTGCGATCCCGGCGCGGAAGCGGTCCGAATGCGTGAGCGCGTAGACCGTGAAGGTGCCGCCCCAGCTCCAGCCCCACCAGCCCAGCCGCCGCTTATCGAGTTGCGGATACTTTTCGAGCACGGCATCCACCACCGTCAACTGATCTTCAAGTTGCACCGGACCGAAGTTGCGGTACGCCGCCTGGGCGAACACGCGCCCGCGGCCGCCCATGCCGCGATTGTCGGCGCGCAGCACGGCGAACCCGTGCTGTGCCAGCACATTGTCGAAGAGCAGGTTGTCCTTCCATTCGTTCACCACGTGCTGGTCGTGGGGTCCGCCGTAGGGATTCACGATGAGTGGAACGGTGGCAGGATTCGTCGCGCCGGAGGGCATCAGCAGAGTGGCGTAGATCGTGGTTCCATCGTGCGCTTTCACCTCAAACTGCTCCGGCGCTTTCACATTGTAGGCATCGAGCGCATGCGTCTGCCAAAACACGCGGCAATCCTGGGCTGAAGGCGGACCCTCCGGCTCATGACAAAGCTGCATCAGCGGCGCTGCCATGCGCGTGGAGTATTGGTCGGCAAACGTTCTGCCGTCGGGGCCGAAGGCGGCATCGTGAAATCCCGCGCCGGCGCTCAATTGCCTACGCTCCCCGGCAAAGTTGACTTCCCATATCTGTTGCTCCAGCACGTTGCCTTCGTTCGACGCGTAGATTACAACCTTGCGCTCCGGGTCGACGGCGTAAACGCTGCCCACCTCAAAATCGCCGTGCGTAAGCTGCCTCTCCATTCTTGCTTCCCTGGCAAGCGGGCGCGCCGCGTTGTAGCTGTAAAGATAGAGGTGAGTGTGCCCATCTCTCCAGCTAGTGAGAACGATCGCGCCGCCTCCCACGGCCACGTCGTAGTCCTCATCGATGAACTTTTCATCGCCGATCTCGAGCATCCGGCGCACGTCGCCGAATTCGGCATCGGCAAAAAACAGGAAGCGGTGTTTGTGGTCGCGGCTCAGCGTTTCGATCCACAGGGTCTTGTGGTCGACCCACCCGAAACGCGGAATGTAGTCCTTGCCCGGCTGGATGGGCACCTTCATCCATATCGTTTTGCCGCCCCTGGCGCCCACCACCCCTACGTGCACCTCCGGGTTGGCGTCGCCCGGTTGGGGATAGCGCTGCCACTCTACCTGTGCATGGTTGGGAATCCAATCGGTAAGCGGATACTGCGGTACGTCGGTTTCATTCATCTGCAGATAGGCGAGGTTCTTCGAGTCCGGCGACCAGAAGTAATTGCTGCGTGCGTCGAGTTCCTCTTCGTATACCCAGTCCACCTCGCCGTTAAGAATCGATAGCATTTCGCCGGAAGCGGCGCTGGGAGCGGGGGCCGCCGCGGCGGCGGGTGTGCCCGGCTCGCGCAAGCGGATGACCCAGAGCCCGTGATCGCGGATGAATGAAATCGCCGAGCCGTCGGGCGAGAACTTGGGATCGTCGCCGGAAGCGGCGCCTGTAGAGCCGATCTGCACTCCGGTGCCGTTGCGAATGTCGTAGTACCACAAACTGCCATTGGCGTCGAAGAGCAGGTGAATCGAATCCGGCGACCACAGGTAGCTGGCCATGTTGTAGCGCGCGCGATGATCGCGGTCCCGCTCGGAGCCGCCGTTGTCGCCGAGCGGAGCCATCTTCGCGGCGCTCACCAGCACATGCGTCACGCCGGTCACCGGATTCACATCCATCAGCTCGCCGCCATCGAGATAGGTCAGGTGCTTGCCGTCGGTAGACCATTCGACTTGCCCGGGCGGCTTGCGGACCAGGTCGCCGTGCGCGAAGATCGCCTCCACCGTAAGCTCTTTAGCTGGCGCCCGCGCGGCCGGGGATTGTGCGGCCGGAGATTGAGAAGCGAGTGGCAGGGCAACGAAAGCGGCTAACAAGAGGGCGGCTCGCGTCAAAGGGAGTTCCTCCCGGAACGGAATACTGGAGAGCAGCCCGGATGATCGTTTTTTGGCCATGAGGAAAGCAGGCTGGGCTTAAAAAAAGTGTAAATCAAGCCGGGGAACCAAGTTGCGCGGCGGAAGTGGACGGTGTATGTTCCGTGCATATGCACTGGACAAGTCCGAAAGAACGCCGTGTCCTGGGCCAGGCGCGGCGCAAGCAAGTGGGACGCCACGAGCACGAAGCCTGCGAGCCCAAGGCGCGGAGGATTTCTGCGCTGGCGATCGTAGAGCGATCCATGCGCGGCCGCGTGCCTGCGCTCGTCAACCTGAAGTACCTGATGATGGCCGAGTCGCCCTTCGGGTACTTTCGCGGCGCCGCGCCGGTGATGGCGGCGGACCTGGCTCAACTGCCCTCCACCGGCATTGTGAGCCAGCTCTGCGGCGATGCGCATGTACGCAACCTGGGCGCCTATGCCGCTCCCGACGGCCGCCTCGTCTTCGACATCAATGACTTCGACGAAACGATTCGCGGCCCCTTCGAGTGGGACCTGAAGCGCATGGCCGCATCGCTGGTGCTGGCCGGGCGAGCCGCGGGACACAAAGACGGCTCGGCGTATCGCGCCGCCGTGGCTTGCATCGAACGCTACGCGGGGCAAATGCGTGCCTTTGCGCACATGACGCAATTGGAAGTGAACCGCTTCCAAGTGCATCGTCTCGGCTTGGCCAAACCGGTGCAAGAGGCTTTCGCCAAGGCCGAGCGCGCTACGCCGCAGCATACCCTCGAACAGCTCACGGAGGCGGCTTCGACGCGGGCCGGCGAATCTCGGCGCTTCAAGGAATCGAAGCCTATGCTGACGCGCGTCACCGGAGCCCCCGCAGCAGCCGTCCTGGCCTCGCTCGGCCCCTATCGCGAGGTCCTGGAGCCGCAGCGCCAGCACCTGCTCGCGTTCTATCGGCCGGTGGATGTGGCCTTCAAAGTTGTAGGCACTGGTTCAGTCGGCCTGCGCGATTATTGCGTCTACCTTGAAGGCAACGGTCCCGCCGATCCGCTGTTCTTGCAGATCAAGGAGGAGGTTGCGTCGGCTTACGCGCCCTATCTGCCCGACGCTCACTCTCCAGCGCATAACGGGCAGCGCGTGGCCGAAGGGCAACGCGCTATGCAGATCCAGACCGACCCCTTTTTGGGCTGGACGCACATCGGCAACCGCCAGTATCTCGTGCGCCAGCTCAATGACCACAAAGGATCGATCGAGATCGGCGACCTGGCAGGCACGAATCTGAAGGCCTATGCCGAAGTCTGCGGCGAACTTCTCGCCCGCGGCCACGGCCGCTCCGGTGATCCCCAGGTGATTTCTGGCTATATCGGCAATGGCGACGCCTTCGCTGAGGCCATCGCCGCTTTTGGCCTCACCTACGCCGACCAGACGGTCAAGGACTGGGAGCAGTTGAAGCGCTCAGGAAAATCAAAAGCGAAAAGGTGACCCCGGAATTCCAAAGCGATTCCAGGGTTGCTGTACCGAGGGTTCAACCTCGACCATGGCAAACGCGCCATGCCTTTTCGAGGCGAAAAGGCAATAATATACTTAGATAAATAGGATTTGTCTGTCGTAAGATACCCTCACGATGATTACCCGGCCTGAGTGGTATGCATTTCTGATTGTTGAGTTGGTCGCTGTTCTATGGCTGGCGCGTAAGCTGGATAGAATTCTGGAAGAGTTGAAGGCGTTGCGAGAGAAATACACCCGCAGCCAAAAACTATTTGCGCGTGGCTATCTGTCGGCGTAATTCTTCGATTTCGGCGACGAGTGCGTTAAGGCGCCCGGCGCTGTATCGGAGGTATCCGGTGACGTTCCAAGCCCATATCGCGATGCCAACCAAGAGAACGATTACGACCGATTCAAAGATCACAAGTCGGTAGCCCTCCTCATTTCAGAAAATGCTGAATGCCCTATGAGAGAAACAGTATGGATTATTTGACGAGGCGACGTCTTATCCTCTTTCTTTCGGAATGGAATCTGATGGTGTCGCCAGGGTTCAATTGATTTCGAGGAATCACATCTGTTTTGGCGCACAGTTCCCGCAAGTCGCGTTCAAAAAATATGCCTCCGAGTTCTTTTTGCTTTCTGTACTTCCGAGTTAGCCGATTGAGGTTCTTGCTCATGCGGCCATATTTCAAAAAAGCAAATGCCTCCCACGCTAAAATATCGCTTGGCTGAACCTGAGGCATGGTCTTGGGAACCCTATTCGGTATCGGCAAACTGTCGCGCTTGAATACTTGCTCAAGATCACCGTAATGCTCTGTTCCCTCTTCGACGAACAAGAGCATGCGATCGCCAAGTGAGAAGCATTCCAATTTCCATTCGTGAAGTTGTTTGGCGATATTCCTTGCCGCGATAGCGTAGGGTGCGCCAATGCACTCATCGAGTGTAAATTCCGCATTCACTCGCTTCCATGCCTCCATATCCACCGCGGAAACAAAGGGCCAAACAGTATGCCGCTTGGTAATTTCTGCCAGTTCAGAAAGAATCTGATCCCTCTTGAGGGATGTGTATTTCTCTTGCATAAAGTCTGTCATGTGAAAAGGTTCGGTTAAATGGAATTTCTTAATTGCGCGATCCCAGCCTGGCTGGAACGCAAGCCACTGCGACTCGCTAGCAATATAGCCAGCTACCACCACGTAGGGTTGGTCTTTTGGGTGTCCGCTATCATCGAGGAACACTGCAAATTCGGTCATAATTGCCACCCAAGTGCGGGATGGGTCAAATACAAGGGACTAGCGGAAAAGCAATTCGTGCATGAGACTGTGAGCCACATTAACGAGTATGTGCGCGGTTCGGTTCACACTCAGGGAATTGAGAATTTCTGGAGCCTGTTGAATGCCCCGGAGCCCAGAGGGATGCCGGTTCAAAGACAAATCAAGGGTGCCCCGGTCCTCTCTTCCAAATCCATCGCGAAATCCGTCCCGGATCGCATCAACTCCATTCTGCTCTGAGAAAATTTGCAGATAATTTCCTGCTTTTATTGCACAATCGCACTATGAAGAAGCCCTGGCCGAATGTGCTTCTCAAGGACTCCGAAATGGAAAAATAATCAAAGAAAAAATTTTATACCCCATGGGGGTATGTTTTCGCGATTAACTTATTTGTTTTCAACATGACGATCTCAAAAATTACTGTTCCGATTTCACTTAATTTTGTGGCGAAACTCCTTTAGAATCAAACTTTTCAGATTCTTCTCTGTGTTAATTTTGTAGTAAACATCGGGATAGGTTTACCAACGCTACATCCCACGCCGTGAAACCACAAGCCGCCTCGTCGGGTTCAGTCCTGCCTGTAAAATAGGTCTCAAATTCAATCTGAGTCCGAAAGCGGAAGTGAGCCCAATGTCGCAGCGCAGCGTCGCCAGAATGGCCGGCCTGTTTTATCTCGCATACATCGTCATTTTTGCCGCTTCCACCTTCGTCCAAGGCAAGCCCATCGTGTGGGGAGATGCCGCAGCCACCGCTCACGCGATTGCGGCATCGCAGGGATTGTTTCGTCTCGGCCTCGTTATGGAACTGGTTGCCTCATTGCTCTTTCTGCTCGCGGCCTGGGCTCTTTATGTATTGTTCAAGCCGGTGAACAAAGACCTCGCACTGCTGTTCCTGTTGTTGAATCTGACCGGTGTCGCCATCGAATGCGTCGGCGCAATGATCCACTTCGCGCCGCTATTGGTCGTTACCGATCCCGCCGCGATGGCTGCATTCAAGCCCGATCAGCTCCAGACGCTCGGTTGGATTTTCGTCAAGGTCAGCGGCATTGCCAACATGGTGCAGGGGTTGTTCTATGGAGCGTGGCTGTTTCCGCTCGGATTTCTAGTGATCCAATCGCGGCTATTGCCTAAGCTCATCGGAATCCTTTTGATCCTCGATGGCATTTCCATGACTATTTGCTTTGTCCAGGTGTGGTTCTTCCCCGGCTACGAAAAGTGGATGTACCCCTTGTATCCCATCATGTTCATCGCCGAGTTCGGCCTCGGTCTATGGCTGGCCGTCAAGGGAGTAAAGATCCACGCGCCTGTGCCGGCCATCTCGAGCTGACGCTACCGCCGGTACACTTCGTACCCCCGCAAATGCGCCGCCGGCGTGAACTCCTGCATCAGCAGCTTCATCAACTCCGCGCGATCGGGCGTGGGGTCTTCATTGGTCTGCACATCCGTTTTCACGATCAGCCAGCGAATGTTATGTGAGCGCACCAGCGCAGCAATCTCGCCCGGCGAATAAGGATCGATAGTGGGATCGAAGAACGGCACGGGAAAGCGCGGCGCGCGGCCGGTGGCGAAATAGATCGGCTCCTCTCCGGGGATGAGAACGATTCCATCGTCGAAGGGAATGTTGGCCTGGGCATAGCGCAGCAGTTCGTCGATTTCCGCGAGATAAGGCCCCGGCGTAGCCAGACCCGCAAGCTCGGGAAACGCGGAGTGTGCCGGGGGTCCGTCGGGAAGGCGAGCGTACGAGAGCCGCTCCTCGCTGGCCGTGTAGAAGCCCCCGCACACAAGCAGTGCGATCGAAATAACCGCAGCCAGCGCCGGCGTGAACCAACGATTCGCGCGCGCGGCAAAACCGTCAAGAAACGCCAGCAACTCCGCCAGCAACAGAATGAGCAGCGGCCAGATGCCGTAGGTCGATCCCCAAAGCTGCTGCGACAGGAAAGTGCCGTTGATGGCGGCGAGCAGAATAAGCGGCGCAAATGCGCGCAGAGACAGCCGGCGCCGCAATGCAAAGGGATTTACGAGTGCCAATGCGCCGGCCAGCAGCAGCAGCAGCGGCCAAAGCGATAGTAGGGCGTCGTCACGCGAGTCGGCGTCGTCGTAGATCGCGAGCGAGGCAAGCGTGAAGAGAAACGGGGCGGCCAGCAACACGAAAGCCACGATCTGCGCCCAGAGCTTTTTGCCGATTCTCGCGTGCAATAGGATCAACGCGGCAACCACGCAGGGTAACGTCCACGTCAGGCTTGGGTCGCGATAGACACCCAGCATCAGGCTCAGTCCCGGCAAGCGGCGCTGCCCGGCATATCGAACGGTCCAGTGAAAATAGTTGCCGAGACCGGCAGTCGATGCCAGCGCCAGCGCTGCGGCCAACAATCCACCGCCCACGCCGGCAAGAAACGCCAACGGCGACCGCGCATCCGGTGCTGCAGCCGGAGATTCTTCGCGCTGAAAACCTTTGACGGCAAGCACGAGCAGAACCGCGCTCACCGCCGCCAGAAGAAAAGGCAGGCCCATGTTCTGCTTGAAGAACATGGGCACGCACGCCAACCCGCCGGCAGCAAACGCAAAGACCGCACTCCTCCTTCGATCCAGCGGGTCCCCCGTCCTTGCCGCGTCTTTGTTTTTGCGGCACGGGTCGGAAGCAGCATCGACCCGCAGCAAGAACCACAACGCAACCAAGATCCAAAATCCGCAGTCGCAGTCGTACTCGGGGCTGGGCACAATGCAGTAAATGCCCAGGAAAACCAGCGGTGCCGCGAGAAGCAACGCCGGCGCCCACGCTGCGGTGACGCGCCCGCGCAGCAGGGCGAGCGCGATCCTCCACGCCAGCACCGTGCCCAGCCCTCCGGTAATCGCGGCATAGAGAACGTGATGGAAAAACACGCGGCCCGTGAGACGGATAATCGCGGCCTGAACGAGAAATGTGAGTGGCGCATGCGCCAGGGGAAAGTCGCGGTAAGGCATCTGGCCAAGGGCGATGCGTTCCGCGGTGTTGAGGATGTAGCTGAGGTCGAAGAGGACGGCGACATGCGCGTTTTGCCAAAGCACTACGGCGGCGGTAGCCGCAAAAAGCAACGCACCCGCGATCCAGTCGCGCAACGTCCACCGCGGCTCGATTGCTTCCGGCTCAGGCGGTTGAGATTCCGAGTGCCCAGGCTCCCTGTTTACCATCCGCGATGATAGTAATAGGCCCAGCTAGGCATGGAGAACAGCGCCATGAAAAGGGCAACAACCCAACCCACCACAGTCCAGCCGAGAAAGATGTTCACGAGCAGGATTCCCGTCGCGTTGTGCGTGTGGCGCAGGGCCGCAATAATGGCCGGGAGGAAATACAAGGCGCCGAAAAAGATCAAGCAGTGCATAAAGACTCCCACAATTGCTAAAAGGTGGTACGCAAATTGTACCGCCGCGGTTCCCGTTTTTCCCTCGAGCTTTCCTCTGCTGGAAGATTTGCAGCCTCAGTTTGGCGCGCCGGCCGTGCGGCCAGATCGAGCCCATGATCGGCGCCTGGAAGTACTGTATTGCGCGCCGTTTGAGCGCGCGGGTATACTCCTCACGTCCTCCCTCAACAGACACACAAGGAGGAGTAATGCGCAAAATTAACCTTGGCCGTCTCTTGCTCGGCGGCCTCGTTGCAGGGATCGTCGGAGATGTCCTGGGTCTGCTGGTCGATGGCGTGCTGCTGCAGCCTTTCTGGTCCGATGACATGATTAACCTGGGCAAGGCTGAGTTTTCCACGACCCAGATCATTGAGTTCAATCTCTTCGGGCTGGTTTTTGGGATCGTTTCCATCTGGATCTATGCGGCCATTCGGCCGCGTTTCGGCCCCGGCTGGAAGACAGCAATCTATGCCGGAGTCGCCGCCTGGGTCATCGGCATTCTGCTGCCGAATACTAACTTCATGATCGTCGCGGGCCTCTTCTCCAAGCACCTCGCGCTCTACACCACACTCGGCGGGCTGGTGGAAGTCGTTGTCGGCACTGTTGCTGGAGCCTGGCTATATAAGGAAGCGTGAAGCGCAGCGGCGGCTGTAAATCCAGGGAATTCGAACGGATTACGCCCGGCGTTCGGAGCGTATGGCTGGACAATCGGACCTCTATCGGGCGCTCGTTTCCCTGCAGCGAGCTGTTCAGATCAAAGACAGGAAAGAGAACAGCCCGACGGCCATCAGCAGCGGCCAGCCGATGAACCTCCCACGGGTAACGATGGCGGAGTACGACGCAGCGATCAAGTAAAGAACCCCTATGCCGCCGGCCAGGACGCGGTCGAGAGACGGCGGAGCGCTCGCTGCCCTCAAAAGCAACAGAGCTTGACCAATCCAAATTAACGAGGTCAAGTGCCAGGCGAACCGAACCACTTGTTTTGCCAGGGTGCTCGACATGACGCCGGCATTCGATGCCACCAAAGGCCCGATCAGCCGGCGCTCGCCGACGTAGCTGTGCACGAACGCCGTCAAAAGGGTGGCCGCCGCTGCTGCGATCAGAAAAAACTGCGTCATTCGCGCTCCATCCTCGCACGCTCTCTAAGGCGGCGTCTGGCAGGCTCCTTCGGGACGGACCTGCCTGCTCGGTTTTCCTTTCACGAGGTCTACCGCTTCCCCCACTTCTTTGATTCGATAGTAATCGCGGCCCTGAGCTTTTTGTCCCTCTACAATGAACCGGTATGCCGACCACGGTTCGATCGCACGCGAAGATCAATCTGGGGCTCTTCCTCGGCGCGCCTCGCGCCGATGGTTTTCACTCCCTCGTCACCGCCTATCAGACGCTGGAAATCCATGACATTGTCACTGTTAGCGCCACTCCTTCGGCGCAGACGGCAATTCGTCTGAGTTCCAACGACGCCGGCGTGCCGACCGATGAGCGCAACACCGCCTGGAAAATCGTCTCCTTGCTTTTGGAGGAAATTGGCGTAACGGCAAACGTCGCCATTCACATCGAAAAACGCCTCCCCGTGCAGGGGGGCCTGGGTGCCGGGTCGGGCAACGCGGTTGCGGCGCTTGTGGGGCTGGAAGCGGAACTTGGGCTGACAAGTCAGTCCGCCGCGGCCGACCAGTCAGCGAGTCAACCTTTACTGCACCGCTCAGGCCAGGTGAACCGGCGTTGGCTCGAAATCGCCGCCCATGTCGGCTCCGACGTACCGCTCTTCCTCATCGGCGGCACAGTGCTCGGTCAGGATCGCGGGCAAGACGTCTCACCCCTCCCCGACATCGAGCCTACCTGGTGCGTCGTCGTGGTTCCCGATGCCGGCGTCTCCACTCCGCAGGCTTTTCGCGACTGGGATGCCCTGTGCGCCACTGAAAGTTTGACCCCGGAGGCAAGTGCCACTAGACTAGAAAGGTTGAGCCGCGCCTATGCCGCAGCCTTCTCGGGAGATTCCGAGAGGCCAGGCAAAGCAGGCTCCTCCGGTGTCTTCTCCGTGCGAGAAGACCTGGCCGGACCGCAAGAAACGACTTACGGGTCTGCGCTTGTCCGCACCGGGATCACGAGCTGGATCGAGAACGACTTTGAACGCGTCGTCTTTCCCCAGCAGCCCTCCCTTGCTGAGATCAAGCGCCTTCTTGGGGCCGCCGGTACGCCGGAGGCAGCCCTCTATGCCGCGCTGTCAGGGTCCGGTTCGGCGCTCTTCGGGTTGTACCGAACTCGCGGAGATGCGCAAGCGGCGCAAGAACGGATCGAAAGAGAGACCCAAACGCTCAATGTGCGGAACATGGTGCTGACACGCACCCTGCCCCGCCCCGCGTATTGGGACCAGATGGTTACAGGAAGCTTTTAACTCTTAGCTGTTAGCCCGGTTTTGTGGGACCAGACCTGTCGGCTCTCCGCAGAATAGCCAATGGCTAAAAGTCAACGGCTGAATCTTGACAGTCGTCCGTCGGCCAAGCGAGACTCACGGACGGCTGATGAAAGAAGTTTGGTGGGCGATCGTTCAATGGTAGGACAATGCCCTTTGGAGGCATTTATCCAGGTTCGAATCCTGGTCGCCCAGCCAGAAAAACAGCTCTTAGCCTTCAGCTATCGGCTTCATCGTGCGGAAACTTGAAGCATCGTTTAAGTACGCAATGAGCTGAAAGCTGAGAGAAGATAGCTGAAAGCTCAAAAGAAGAAACGCAGCCATAGCCAACCAGCGTGGAGATGCTTCAGATGGAAATGGGAACGTCGTCGGTAACACTGGAAGAAAAAAAGCCGGGCGAACCAAGCCCGGAGAAACCTGAAAGCGGCAAGGACGGACCCAAAGGCGGGTCGGATGAAGTCCCAAAGGCCAAAGACGCCAAGCCAACGCCGGAGCGCAAGAAACCCGCAAAACTCAGCGAGGACAAGCGCTTCAAGTTGTTTTCCGGCACGGCCAATTCGCGACTGGCCGAGGACGTTGCCAAGCACATCGGTGTGACAGTCGGGCAAATCAAGCTGCAGCGTTTTGCCGACGGCGAGGTTTACTTCCAACTTCTCGAAAACGTGCGCGGAGTGGATGTGTTTGTGGTGCAGCCCACCTGCTATCCGGTGGATCAGCACCTGGTCGAGCTACTGATTATGATTGACGCGCTCAAAAGGGCCTCGGCGGCCCGCATAACGGCGGTGGTTCCCTACTACGGGTACGCCCGCCAGGATCGCAAAGACCGCCCGCGCGTAGCCATCAGCGCCAAGCTCATTGCCGACCTGCTCACCACGGCCGGCGCTAACCGCGCCCTGTTTGTCGATCTTCATGCCGCGCAGATTCAGGGCTTCTTCGACATTCCCGTCGATCATCTTTTCGCCAGCCCGGTGCTGGTGAGTTACTTCCGCGAGTTGAATCTGCCTAACTTGACCGTGGTTTCGCCCGACGCGGGCGGCGTGGAGCGGGCGCGATTCTTCGCCCAGAAGATGGGTGCGCCGCTGGCCATTGTCGACAAGCGCCGTACCGATATCAACGTCGCCGAAGTGATGCACGTAGTAGGCGACGTGGAGGGCCAGAACTGCCTCATTATCGATGACATTATCGACACCGCAGGCACGCTGGTAAAAACCGTCGATGCCTTGTACGCCAATGGCTCGACAGCGGTGTACGCCTGCGCCAGCCACGCCGTGCTTTCCGGCCCCGCCATCGACCGCATCGCCAATTCGCGGCTGCAGCAGTTGGTGGTAACCGATACCATTCCGTTGCGCGAAGCGGCGCAAAAGCTAACCGTGCCGGTTAACGATCCGGCGCAAAAGCTGCCCAAGATCAAGGTGCTCACCATCGCCGGCCTGCTGGGCGCAGCTATCGAGAGCATTCACATGGAGACGAGCGTAAGCACGTTGTTTAACTAACGGGGTCGGGGATCAGGTTTCAGGGATTAGCGACCCGTAACATGGCAATCGCCAGTTGTCGGCAACTTAGCGGAAAGGGATATGTCTTTCTGATCCCTGACGCCTGAAACCTGACCTCTGGCCATCACAAAGGGAGCGGAGCAATTCAGTTCGCAGCCGCACTATCAAGCTGAAGGCTGAAAGCTGCTTCACCGTGCCCGATCTTTGAAGAAACGAGAATTCGAGAAATGCCAGAAGTCGTCGTAGCCACGCCCCGCAAGGGCACGTTCAACAAGAATGCTGCGCGCCGCGTGCGCGCCGCAGGCAAAATTCCCGCCGTGCTCTACGGTCCCGGCCATGAACCGGTTGCCGTGGAAGTCGATCCCAAACAGATTTCGCGGATTCTCTTTTCCGAGAGCGGTCACAACACGATTTTTGACGTAGACGTTGCAGGTCAACCCACCGCCAAAGCCATGATCGTCGACTGGCAACGCGAGCCGATCAAAGACAGGCTGATCCACATCGACTTGAAGCGCATCGCCCTCGACAAGGTTCTGCGCGTGCACGTGCGCGTCAAGCTGCTGGGCACTCCGGTGGGCGTCAAAACCGAGGGCGGCATTCTGGACCAGGTGATGCGCGAAGTGGAAATCGAGTGCCTGCCAGCGGACATTCCCAGCCACATCGACGTGGACGTAAGCGGTTTGGAGATGCACCAGGTAATCCGCGTCAGCGGTTTGCCCCACTTCGACAAGATCAAGTATCTGACCCCGGAAGATGCAACCGTGGCCCACGTCGTCCATATCCGCGAAGAAGTAATTGCGGCGCCGGAGGCGGCCGAGGCAGCGGTAGCAGTGCCGGGAGCAGCCGCAGCACCGGGTGAGGCTGCTGCACCGGCTGAACCTGAGGTAATGAAGAAGGGCAAGGCCGAGGCCGAAGCGCCGGCGAAGAAGGCGGAAGCGCCGGCAAAGAAGTAGACCTTGTCGGATTCTGGTGAGATCGGTGATTCCGGCGAAACCAAGACCCTCGCCGGTAGCTCCGGGCCGCAGGCCCGGAGCGGCCCAATTTCGACCGGCCCCTTCCTGATTGTGGGGCTCGGCAATCCGGGTCTTGAATATCTGTGGACCCCGCACAACGCGGGATTCATGGCCATCGACCGCATCGCACAGCAGCAGGGCGTTGTGGTCCAAAACCGGCGCTGCCGGGCCGTCACGGCGACCTGCCGTATCGCGGGATGCCAAGTGGTTCTGGCCAAGCCGGAGACGTTTATGAACCTGAGCGGCGCAGCAGTGGCCGCTTTGGTCGACGAATTTGAAGCCGACCCACTGCACGATCTGCTCGTGATCTACGACGAGCTCGACCTTGTGCTGGGGACCTTCAAGATCAGGGAACGGGGTTCACCTGCGGGACACAACGGAGCCCGCAGCGTAACCGCCGCCCTGGGCACGGTAGAGTGGTTGCGCTTGCGCATCGGCGTGGGTCCGGACTTACCTCCTGAGGCAATTGCAGGCGGAGGCCGGCCAGGCAGGGATTATCTGCTCTCGCCCATGCGCAAGGCGGATCTGGCGGTGCTGGACGAGGTGCTGGACCGGGTAGCAATAGCGGTTCGGCGCATTCTCGGCGATGGACCGGCAGCCGCGATGAATGAATTTAATCGCAGGGATTAGGGACTGGGAACTAGGGACTAAGGGTTGCGAATCACGAACTGCGAGCTACGCCCTGGTTTGCTGAAAGCTGACGGCTGAAAGCCGCAAGCGGAAGCGAAGCGCTTCCGCGGAAAAGGAACACTGATGTCGCGTTTGTATGAAGTGATGTTTATCATTCGTCCCGATGTGGAGGATGAAGAAGCCGACAAGCTGATCGACAGCTTGTCGAATACCGTCAAAACCGGCGGCGGCGTGGTCAAATCGATAGAGAAGATGGGCCGCCGCAAGCTCGCCTACCAGGTGCGCAAGTTTGCCGACGGCAACTACATTCTGCTTACCATTGAAGTCACCGGCCCTGTGGTGCAGGAGTTGGAGCGCCGCCTCCGCGTGACCGAACAGGTGATCAAGTTCATCACCGTGCGCATGGACGAGGAAGAAAAGCGCTTGGCCAAGCTGAAGGCGCTGCGCGGTACGCGCCGCAAGGTGAGCGCGGAGTCCGCCGCTCCCGCCGAAGCTGCAAAAGCAGTCGAACCGGCCGAGCCGGCTGAGCCGGTGCGGGCCAGCGCGTAGCAACAGGGACGTAGGGAACAGGAGCCTGGCCGGCGAACGCCGGCCGCGTTTCTTGATCCCTGACACCTGAAACCTGACACCTAAGAAGAGGAAACACGATGCCTGAAGAAACCCAAGCAAAAGCGCCCGCTGCGTCGGACGCACCTCAATCTTCGCAAGCCCCATCCGGTCCGGTGGACCGTCCGGGTCCGCGCCCCGACGGCCCGCGCGGTGCGGGCCGGCCGGGCGGAGGCCCCGGCGGACGCGGCAAGTTCTTCCGCCGCAAGAAGGTGTGCAAATTCTGTACTGAGAAGCTCGACGCCATTCCTTACCGCGACGTAAAGCTACTGCAGCAGTTCGTAGCCGAGCGCGGCAAGATTGTGCCGCGCCGGCTTACCGGTGTCTGCACCACGCACCAGCGCCGCCTGACCCGCGCCATCAAGCAGGCACGGAACATCGCGCTGCTGCCGTTCGCAACCAGGCACTGATTTCGGTTGAACCGCATTGCTATCATTCCGAGCACTCGCTTCGCGATCGTCATCCTGAGTGAGTCCGTCCGCCGCGGCGGACGGACGAGTCGAAGAACCTGCATTTCGGGATGCGCGCTGGACGAGACGAATTGAAGATCCGGCCGGTCCCGAGGGGCCAATCGGATTGCCCGGCCGCAAAGGCTTGGCCCCGGAGGGGCCGCAGGAAGTTAGCCCAGGCTGAGTCCGCCGCAGCGGACGCAGTCCTGGAATGGTTGCAACGATAGGGCCGCAGTCCGTAGGGGCGGCGCCGGCATTGTCCGAGGGTAGGTCCAATGCAGAAACTGGCGCAACGTACGTGAGGGTTTTGCCCCCTCCGAAACAGCGCTCGCACTTTTTGAGATTTGGAGAATTCTCATGGAAGTAATTCTGAAGGAAGATGTAGCTGACGTTGGTTTTCGCGGAGAAGTGGTCAAAGTTGCCGACGGCTACGCGCGCAACTATCTTTTGCCCCGCAAGCTGGCCATGCAGGCCACCGCGGCCAACAAGGCCGTGATCGAGCAGATGAAGGTCGCGGCTGCGCGCCGATCTGCCAGCGAAAAAGCGCAGGCCGAGCAACTCATGGCCAAGCTCGAGCCAGTGGTTCTGAGCTTTACCCGTAAGGCAGGCGAACACGGCCATCTCTTCGGCTCGGTCACGTCGGCCGACATCGCTCACGAGCTGGCAGCGCACGGCTTCGAATTGGATCGCCGCAAGATTCAGTTGGGCGATGCCATCAAAAGCCTGGGCGACTTCAAAGTCGCCATCCGCCTGCACCGCGAGGTCACTGCGCGCGTCACGGTCAAGGTCCTGGCCGAAGCAACCGAGGAAGAACAAGCCGCCGCCGCGCCCGCTGAAGCCGTCGAGCCGGCTGCCGAAGAAGCCGCCGAAGCCAAGGCCGAATAGCTCCAGCATTGTTCGCGCTTCCGCCTCTCGGACTATTGAGCGGCGGTGGGCGCCGACCGGCCGCTTCCAGGCACCGTGAACCCACGACAGATTTTGCGCGCGAGAAGATCGGGAACCTCAGCATGGCGAGGAACCGCCTCGACCTTGCCCGTGTTGGGATTGCACCGAGGCGAATGCGCACTGCCTTCGCGTTTGAGATAGCAACCGTGCAGACGAAGGTGGCGAAGCGAGGATTCGCGCTTCATTGCACGGTGACGGTTTCCTGAATCGCCTCCGGAGGAAGTCCGCGGAGGCCGTCTTCACGCCGATCTTCAAGGATCAGGCGAATGGCCTCGCCAAGATTGGTTCGGCATTCCTCTACCGTGCGGCCCTGTCCATTGGCGCCGGGGAGCTCTGGCGACCAGGCAACAAACCACCGCCATCCTGTTCAATCATCGCAGTGAACTCGTTATGCATGGGTCGAGTATGGACCGATCCTCAGCGCTTTTCGAGAATGCGTATCGCGCCACGCAATCTGCAAAATCGCCGCTCTTGCCGGGCCGAACGCAGAGGCTACGCGCCACACGCCGCCTTCCGCCCTAAATCGGAGTTCCTTCATGTTCGCGTAAGACGATTCCTTCAGCGCGTCCACCTCGGGCCGTCCCAACTGGTGCCCATAGACTCGTAACGGCGTGAGCATTGCCAGCAGTTCGTTTTAAACCGCGCTCGGTAATTCCTCAAATTCGTCCTTGAATTCCGGATGAAAAATACGTTCCAGCTTACGAAGGACCATCATGCTCTATGGTGCATATCGATTGCAGTCCGAATGCCGCTGCGACGGTTCCAGCGATCCCCAAAATTCACCTCCAATTCACGCATTTGCCCTCCGCGCAATGCACTGGGCACCGCCGTTCCGCGCTACAATCAACGGCAATTGTTTCCGGCATTCGCGCCGATCCCACGGAGACGAACATGCCAACCCAGAAGCCCCCTGCACCCTCTCATCCTGCGCACGCAGCACACCAAGCACACACAGCCGTCACAACCTACACGCTGGTCACGGAGCCCGACCAGGGCCTGACGGCGATCTATGACCTGATTGCGTCGGCGCAAAAGTCAATCGACATGACGATGTATGAGCTCACCGACGTAACGGTGATGGACGCATTCGCCAAGGCCGCGGCCGGCGGCGTTACCGTGCGCGTGATCTTGGATCAGAGCGGCAACGAGACCAGGACCAACACGCCGGCTTACAACTTTCTTGAGAAGAACAAGTGCAGCGTGCACTGGTCGAATCCGGCCTACGCCGTGACGCACCAGAAGACGATCACTGTGGATGCGGCGGCCTCGGCGATCATGACGCTGAATCTGACGCCGACCGGCTACAAAACCACGCGCGATTTTGCCGTGATCACCAACAATGCCGCCGACGTGGCTGCCATTGAAACGACCTTCAATGCGGACTTCGCCAACGCGAAAATCACTCCGCCTACGGGCGAGAATCTGGTGTGGAGTCCGGCGAATGCCACGAGCGCGCTGCTGGGACTGATCAATGGCGCCACAAGCGCGCTGCTCCTCTCGCAGGAGGAGTTCGGCGATAAGCAGATGGTGGCTGCGGTCGTGGCCGCGTTGAAGCGCGGCGTTCAAGTGACGCTGGTGCAGGAGAACGTGAACAACCAGTACAACGTTGAGCTCACCACGATGAAGACTGCAGGTGCAAAGATCGCCACTTACTCGTCGCAGAAGGGGCATTACATCCATGCGAAGACGGTGCTCGCCGACTACGGCACGCCGAACGCAAAGTTGTTCGTGGGTTCGGAGAACTTCACCACTCCCTCGCTCACCGACAACCGCGAATTGGGGCTGATCTTCTCCGATCCGGTCTGCATGACGGGCGTGAACGCAGCCTTAGCTACGGATTTCAACGGCGGGACACCGTTTTGAGCCAAGGACGGCGAGTTTCGCCGTCCACGTGCAGTCAGGCGACTGATGCGCGTTGCCAGACCGCGGCATCGAAGCTGTGGGTACACTGGTAGCCTTCGTCGTTGTAGAGCTGAATGGCCTCGGCATTAGCCTCAGTAACGGTGAGAGAGATCTCGGAGAGGCCCATGCGCAGGAAGCTGAAAGCCGCTTGCGCCAGCAACATGCGGGCCAGTCCGCGGCGACGAAAAGCCGGATGAACGCAGACCTGGGTTATGTGCCCGCTCTGTTCGCTTACGCGCGAGCCCAACACCAGTGCCGCCAGCTCGTGGCTGGCACGGTCCATCACCACGTAGGATGCCGGCAGAGCGAAGGCGCCGCAACCGGCGTAGCGCACAATGTTGTTCAAAAAGCGCATGGAACCGTGCACAGAGCGGTACTGGTCGTTGATCGAGCTGTCGGGATGCTCGCGATAGGCCTCGCAGATGAGCCGCGCGGCCGGGGCCAGATCGGCTTCACGCCAGGCGCGAAACTCGATATTCCCGGGTAGATCCACATGCGGTTGGCTCCAGCGCCCGGACAGGGACTGCACCAGGAAGAGGCGCCGGTGAACCTGAAACCCAGCCGCGCGAAAGGCCGGAGTGAATAGGCCGGAGGGATGGAGAAGCAACTGCGACTCGATGCGCTCAACGTGCGGTGAGTTGAGCAGCAGTTCGAAAAGGTGCTTGAGCAGCGTTTCTTCACGGCCGTAAGCGGGGCTTGACGCTCCGTTGGCGCTTGAAGCGGCATCCGGCAGAGCGAAAACGTCGCCGATCACCGCCTTGGTCTCCTCGTAGACGCAGAATACGTAGCCCGTCACGTTGCCGGCCTCGATGGCGGCGTAGCCGGGTAGCATACGATTGTCTAGGTACTGCATCAGCAGGCGTGCTGAGGCGCGATAGTCCCAGTGCAGACGCTCGGCCCAGATCTGGCTCTCCGCATCGAGCAAATGACGCAGCACGGGCGCCGCGAAGTGTCTCAGATCGAGAATCTCAATCGTTCTGTCCTGTGCCTGCATTCTTCTCCAATCCCCGGCAAGCTAGGTTGATGCGGATGGTGCTACCGACGGCGCTTGCAGCGGGCGACCACCGGTGCGTCTTCCCTTCCGGCCACTTTGCCATGAGTTTGTATTGAACTGCAACTAAATAGGTTCGTCAACGGGCGCGAACAAGATAGATCTCCAGCCCCTGCTCGGGCCAACTGAAGAGTTGCTCGTACTGGCGGCCTTCGAGGAGCTCTCCGAGGGCCATTTCTGTATCCAAGTCGGCGCCATGACGGCCCTGAACGCGCGCCACCAGCAAATGCTCTTCGTCGGGAACGCCATCTTCGTCGTAGTTCACTACTTCGTGTTCGCGATAAAACGCCAGGCCAAATTCAACGTCGCGGCGCACGTGAAACACGGCCACTGTTTCACTGGCGGGTGCCGCTTCAGCCAGCTTCTCGGCCAGAGGCCGTGCCGAGTACGTGCGGTCGAGCAGTTGAATCACGCGCTTGGTGGCGGGAATCTCGGGAATTCCGAAGAACGGCCCCACGCCGCAGACGAACAGCACCAAAACCACGAGGACCCAGCAGGTGGCAGGACGCAGCCACGCCACGCCAAAGCCTTTGGTCACGATCACGATCAGCAGGCCCGCCCCGGTTGCCGCCAGTGCGGCGGCCGTCAGTGCGTGCAGGGGCGGCATCGCCATGCCATGCGCTACGAACCAGGGCAGCAGCAGAACGGACACGGCCGTCGCGGCGCAAACCGCGGCATGGCCGAAGAGAATCCACCGGTTCAGGCCCGGTTTGCGGCGGCGAAATAGGTAATCGCCCGTGAGGATGGTAATGGGAGGGATAGCAGGAAGAATGTAGCCGGGAAGCTTCGATCGGGAGAAGGAAAAAAAGAGTACGGGAATGAGCGCCCACAGGACGAGAAACTCAGGGAAAGCGTCGCCGGGCCGCATGGGCAAAGGCTTGCCGGCGCGGGAGTGGCGCAGCCTCCACTCCGCGACCGAGGTGAGAATACCGTCGATCAGAGCGCGCACTGCCAGCACGGTCCACGGCATCAGCGCCACCAGCATCACCGCCAGGTAATACCAGAAGGGCTGGTTGTGCTGATAACGGTCGGTGGCGAATCGTTGCAGATTGTGCTCGAGAAAGAACTCGCGGAAAAAGGTCGGATTCTGATGCTGTACGGCAATGAACCAGGGCAGCACCATAGCAAAGTAGAGAACGACGCCTGGCCACCACAGCGAACGAGGAAGGATGTTCCACTCCTTGCGCAGAAAGGCAAAGGCAGTGATGATGAGCGCCGCGAGAAGGGGAGCGACGGGGCCTTTGGCCAGCGTGGCGAGGCCAGTAAAAAAATAGATGTCGTAGAGCCAGAATTTGGAGCCCGTTTCGTACCATGCGTACCAGCCCAGGAGCCCGATGGCCAGCGGTGCAGCCATTTGCATGTCGGTAGAAGCGCCGCGGGCGAAGCCCATGATGCCCATGCACGCCACTGTAATCAGTGCCGCATCCAAGTGCCCCCCGGGCCGGAATCGCCGCATGTGCAGGTAAATGAGCGCCGCCATAATGAAGGCAAAGGTAGTGGAGGGAAGACGGGCGCTCCAGTCGTGCACCCCGAAATCCTGAAAAAGAAACATGGCGCGCCAATAATAAAGCGCCGGCTTTTCCAGCCAAGGACGCCCGTAGAGATAAGGCGTGACACAGGCGATCAGGCGGCCTTTGAGCGTATGCGCCGAGTCAAAGCGCACCAGCATCTCGTGGGCGATCTGGGCATAGCGCGGCTCGTCGGCTCCTACCAAGCCCATCCCGTCGCCGCCCAGCACGGGAGTGAGACCGTAAAGAAGAAAGAAGATGGTGAAGGCAAGAAAGATCGCAAGCTCAAGAAGGGTTGACCAGCGCGGTATGCGCCTGCGCCGGCCCGCGGGTATATCGGGAGCCGAGGATTCCACGGGATTTCCCATCTCTGCCATTTCTTTGAGGAGCGTCCGCAGCGCAATTCTCTCGAATCTGGTCTCCGTAATTAACGCAGGACGGATGGGAGGGGCCTGCATACCCTCCGCGGCGCTATCGTCGCGGATATGTCGCAGTATTTCGTCAGGCACAAGGCTAACAGATTACCCCGGGCTTTCAAGTGCCCATTCCGGGAGATGTTGTCAGCGCCCAGAGCTTGCTTGTTTTCAAATGAGTTTCGAGCCGTTGGGCGATTCCTGCGAACTAAAGAACTGGTCCTTTCAGGCGATGAGAGAACAGAGAGCACCTGGCATGTGTGCCGCAAGACGGGCGCAGGACACGAACGTCTGTCGCGCTTCGGCCGCGGTTCCCCCTCCTGGCGCTGCTCGGGGAGGAAAGCCCTATGCGCAACCCTCTGCTTTCGGTGCTCGTATTAACCGGTGCATCGTTGGCCGTAGCGCAGAGCGCCGACGAACTCAACAAGCTGCAGTTCCACGGATTTGCCGCGCAGGCGCTGGTGGCGACAAGCCACAATAACTACCTGGGCATGGATACCCGTAATCTGAGCGCCGGCTGGACCGAGGCTGCCTTGAATGTAAACGACGAGGTCAGCGACAAACTGCGGGTCGGGCTCCAGCTCCACTACATGCGGCTGGGCATGTTTGGCGGTGACACCGTGAGCGTGGATTGGGCGATGGGAGATTACAAGTTCAATCCGGAACTGGGAATCCGCGCGGGAAGGGTGAAGATCCGCTGGGGCCTCTACAATGATACGCAGGACTACGACCCTGGTTATATGTGGTCACTGCTGCCTGAGCCGGTCTACGCTGTGGATTGGCGCGCGACCAATCTGGCGCAAAATGGCGCCGAACTATATGGAAAGCTCGAAATGGGAGAGCGCAACGTGCTGCAGTACAGCTTGTACTACGGCGCTTACTCTTTTGCCTCGAACGACGGGTATATGGAGTCCTACAAGGAAGAGGGCGTGGATTTTGCCTCTCCTCCCGGCGGCAAAACGCCGGGCTTCGATCTGCGCTGGGCGACACCTGTGCAAGGTCTGACGCTAGGCGGCTCGCTGATGGTTTACACAGCTTCCGGCAACCTGGTGAACGGGACATTCGCGCAGCCGTCATCCTATTGGCCGGCCTACTACGCGCAGTACAACTACAAAAAGGTGTTCGCCTCAGGGCAGTATGCGCGCGACATCGAGTACGACGTGACAACCCTGACGGGGCAGGCGCCACAAGTCGATCCGCTCGACCAGCGAGCCTGGTTCATCATGGGGGGATACCACCTGACACCCAAGCTGGAGGCAGGCGCCTACTACGCGCACTACCTGGATGCGCAGGGCGGAGATAATTCCGACCCGGCAAACTACTACCGCGATTGGGTCGCCTCCGGACGCTACGATTTCTCCGCGGACTTTTACCTCAAGATGGAAGCCCACTTCATGGACGGAAACGGCGTAGGCTTCTACGACGCAGACAATCCGAACGGCCTAGCGCAGCGCAGCAACGCACTCGTGGCCAAACTCGGCTTCACCTTCTAAGCGGCGAGAGGCGAGCGATATGAGAGCACTAGGAGTTGTTTTGCTGACAGCCGCCGCGATTCTTTGCACTGCAAGTGCGCGGGCGCAGGTGATGGTCATCGTCAACCCAGGCGTGAGCGTCAATTCCATTTCGAAGAGTGAACTACGCAACGTGTTTACGGGCGAAAGCTTCAAGCTGAAAGATGGCTCGCACGTAAAACCGGTGCTGCTCAAAGAAGGGCCGACGCATTCGGAGTTTTTGTCGAGCGACCTCTCCATGAGCGCGGTGGGGCTGCTGGTCTGCTGGAGACAGCAGGTGTTCTCCGGACAGGCCGCAATGCCGCAGACATTTTCCAGCGAGGCCGAGGAGGTGGCTTACATTGCTAAGACTCCCGGAGCCATTGGCTACATTGGCCCATCTACTCCTCACGAAAGCGTCAAGGTGTTGGAAGTGAAGTAGACGGTCGTAGGTTCGTTGCAACAATCGGAGGTTTTCGCAGAAATTGGCACTCTGGTGCTCGGTCGAACGGCACCGTCCTGAGTCTTCAAGTTCGTGCATCGATAACATTGTCATCCTGAGCCCGTCCATCGTAGGCGGGCTGCAAAAACTACGCAGCCGATTCTAGGCTTGCGCGGCACGCTCCAACTCCGCAATGTCCAGCTTCTTCATCTTCATCATGGCCTGCATCGCCTTTGGGTGCTTTAAGAGCTCGCCTATGCGCGCGGGCACGATCTGCCACGATATGCCGAACTTGTCCTTGAGCCAACCGCACTGAATCTCAGTACCGCCCTCGGTGAGCCGCGACCAGTAGTGGTCGATCTCTTGCTGCGTTTCGCAGCGCACGGCGAACGAGATGGCGTCGGTAAACGGATGCCCCGGGCCGCCGTTGAGTGCGACGAACGGAAGACCATTGAGATCGAAAGAGACGGTAAGCACCATCCCTTTGGGCCCGCTCGGCGTATCCGCCGTGCTCCTGAATTCGCTCAACTTACGTGAGCCGGGGAAGATGCCGAGATAGAAGTCGACAGCTTCTGCAGCGTTGTTGTCGAACCAGAGAAACGGCGTAATGCGCGAAGACTCGGGAAGAATACTCATGGGATCACCCTGGTTTGTTTTGTTGGGCCGCGCGGAACGGGAAAGCGGCGACCAAAAACATCCTGGCACTTTTCGCTTGCATAATGCAAGTGAAATGCGTACCATGCATCCGTGGCCCGGGCCCCTAAAGTGAAACCCCGTTCCGGCTGTCCGGTGAGTGTGTCTCTCGACTTGCTGGGTGATCGCTGGTCGCTGCTGATTGTGCGCGACATGATGGTGCGTGGTTTCCGCACCTTCCGCGAGTTCCAGCACTCCGGCGAAGGGATTGCCACCAACATCCTCGCGGACCGGCTCGAAAAGCTGGAGGAGGGCGGCATTCTTAAGCGCGAGCCTGTGGTCGAGGACGGGCGCAGCACGCATTACGGGCTGACGGCAAAAGGAATTGCGCTGGCTCCCGTGCTTCTCGAAATGCTAATTTGGGGCGCGCATCATGAGAAGACCGACGCGCCGTGCGCCGCGATTGAAGAGATCGAGAAAAACCGAGCCGCCGTCCTTGCGGAGACATACCGCCGCTGGGAGCAGCACGACCCCGTGCCGCTGATTCCAGCGTTCACCCGAGAAACGAAGGCCAAGACAAAATTCAATTCCCCGAAAGGAACTTTCAAACGATGAAATTGCAACTTATCTCAACTTCCCGGCACGTGTGCTGAGGCGCTCGATTTCTACTCTAAGCACCTCGGCGCGAAGATCCTGATGCAAGGAACTTTCGGCGCCATGGCCGGCACCGGTGCTGTTCAGAGCAAAAAAATCTCCTTCGCCCAGCCATGTTACGTAATATCCATTATTTATCCAGGTAAACGCTAGAATGCGATCACCCTCGTCAAGCACTTCAAGCGCCATGCGGAGCTGATTTCATATGAGCGTCGTCGTGTCCGTCTCACGCAGGTTCTTTGGAACCATTACCCGCAGCGCCGAATTCTTGTGCAGAAAATCCTGATCCACTGTCTCTTCAAAGATGTCGCGCGTGTATGCGTGCATCTGGAGCTCTTCGCGTGGAGTGGTCCCATACCAATCGTCCACGCATCGACGAAGCACACTCATCGCCGCACAGCAGACGTGAACTTACGGAAGCGGCATTAAGACTTATAGAAGCAACCGTGTGATGAAGCGCACACTTTTTGTGTGATAAGCCTCACGCATCCTTTGAAAGAAACAAGTACTTATTCATCTCATCTATCCATATTTGGATACATAATTAGTACGAACTCAACATCTCTAATGACTCCAAGCAGCCCAAATGCTTGGAGTGAGGTGTTGTGGTTCGGGCATTCTCATCCCGCTGCACGTGTGTGCGTCATGGCTGGCTGCACCGATATCGGAGGACGAATGCGTAGGCGGGCAGTAGCCGGCGTTTTGGCGTTCAGCTTCGCCCTCTTCTGCCTGTCACTTCATTCACAGGAGGCAGAGGAGCGCGCGGCCGTCGACACTGGCGCCGGAGTTATGCCCTCCGAGCCGGCGGTATCGCCGCTGGCCCCTGTTCCTCCCACGGTTACCACTGTTGAAGTCAAAGCTGCCTCGCAGAACATCCATGCTGCGTTTGCGCCAGTGCCAGCGATCCAGGGCAGAGAGATTCTGTCCTCCGCGGGAACTTATGGCGACGTATCCCGCTACCTACAAGCGCTGCCGGGAGTGGTTTGGAATTCCGACGTATCAAACGATGTTCTCGTGCGCGGCGGCCATCCCGAGGAGAATCTGTACGTAATCGACGGCGTGGAGTTTGACGGCATCAGCCATCTGGAATTGCCGGGAACTACGGGCGGTTTCACGTCGATGGTCGACGCCACTGCCGTGAGCGACATGGAGATGCGTCCAGATGTGTACGACGCCTTCTACTCCAGCCGCCTTTCGTCGATGATCGAGATTCACACGCGGCAACTCGAAGGCGCGGGCCCGGAAGAGCTTGTTTCAATGGGCGTGCAGGGCATCGGCGGTCTCTACCAACGTCCGCTTCCACACGCCGGTACGCTCTTGTTGTCGGCGCATCGCAGCATCCTAAACCTGTTCACCAACAATATTGGGATTGACGGCGTGCCTATCTATAGCAATCTGCTGGCCCGTATGGATATGGAGCACGGTAGCCGCGATAGTTTCACACTCTTGAGTTTGGGCGGGGCCGATTCCATTGACATCACGCCGTGCGCAAAGGATTTCGCCTCAACCGAGTTTTTTGAGACCCAGTACGCAGGACGCAAAGAAACTGGCGCCCTGACCTGGAAACATACTTTCAATCCCGCGCTGGCTTCGGACTTGACCGCCACGTATTCCGTGACGCGGCAGAATATCGAACAGCAGCAGCTGACCGGCCCCGTGTGGGCGAACCCAAATCCATGCCAGGCGACCACAGAATTGTCATACGTTGAAAACGCGCACAACGGGCAGCCGCGCCTGAATTATACGTTTCGGGCGAGTTGGAAGGGCTGGCTCTTTTCCTCCGGTGTCAGCGGCAGCTTGCAAATGCTAAACAATTCTGTTGCGCAGCCCATCGGCCAACTGTCACCGTTTTCCACCAGCACGGCGATTGCGAATGAGACCGCATTCGCTCGCCGCTTCACGGCCGGCCAGGGGGCGGCTTTCGTGCAGATCGAGGGTTCCCTGGGCAAGCGATGGAGCGTGATGGGCGGCGTTCGTGCGGAAGTATTCGCGATTGATGGCAGTCAAGCGCTAGAACCGCGTGTCTCCGTGCTTTACCGGTTGAACCAGCAGCAGAGCCTGCACGTGTCGTGGAATGCTTCTGCGCAACTGCCTCCAACAATGGACTTGCTCAGCTTTCCCGGCAACCGGCTGCTCCAGCCGATTACCGACCAACAAACCGCGGCGGGAATGCGGCTATGGCAAAGCGGCTGGGGCGCGCTGGACGCCGAAGCCTACACAAAGCAGTACCGGTACGAACCGGTTTCCACCCAGTATCCCCAGCTCATGCTCTTCAATATGGTCGATACCCTGGGCCAGTCGATCGTCTGGCTGCCGCTAATCGGCACGGGATCGGCGGATTCCCGCGGACTCGAAGCGGTGCTGCGCGCCCATTGGCGGAACCGTGCGCATCTACTGTTATCGGCAACGCGCGCGCAGTCCGAATACCGGGCGCTCGACGGCATTCGACGCAACGGAGACTACGACACGCCGGTGACCGTCAACGCCATGAGCAGCCTCCTGTTGCCGCGCCACATTGTATTGAATGGCAGGGAGTCGTTCACGAGCGGGCGCCTTTACACTCCATTCGATATCCCCGACTCGAGTGAGCAAAACCGGGGCATTTACGACCTTAACCAAATCAACGCGCTGCGCGGGCCGCTTTACAACCGGCTAGACCTGGAGTTCGAGCGTGACTTCAGCTTCTCCAGAGGCCAGTTGGACGTGCGCGGCGGCGCGGAAAACGTAATGAACCGCGGCAATCTGCTCGGCTACACTTGGCTGCAGAATTGGCAGATCGGCCCGGCTTGCATTATTAACTCTAATTCCCCGGTCGGCAAGGTCGACCAGATGGGGCGCTTCCCTCTCATGAGCGCTGAGTATCGGTTCTGATTTCAGCGCATGCGGCATAAGGCGCTTATGCGCCATGTCCGTCGTACTCCGCCAACGCCATCACTATCCAATAAGGGTACTCAGACTCCAACCGCTGTGCCCGCAGAACAAACTCACTACGACATTTCCTTAGCTTCCTGTGCCGGCGAAGACGACGACGATCGTGCGCAGAATGATCTGGAAATCCATCCAGATACTCCAGTTGTCGACATATCTGACGTCCAAAGAGACGTAGCTGGCAAACGACGGATCTTGCCGGCCCTGCACTTGCCAGAGACCCGTGATTCCCGGCATCACGTCCAACCGGCGCAGGTGGTCTAGCTTGTACTGTTGCACTTCGCTTGCGAACGGCGGCCGCGGCCCCACCACGCTCATTTCTCCCTTCAACACATTCCAGAACTGTGGCAGCTCATCCAGAGAATATTTACGCAAAAAACGGCCCAACGGCGTAATACGCGGATCGTTCGAGACTTTGAACAGCACGCCGTCGCGCTCGTTCATGTGTTGCAGCTCGGCTTTGCGCCGTTCTGCGTTCTCCACCATAGTCCGGAATTTGACCATGCGGAACACCCGGCCTTTCTTGCCCAAGCGCTCCGAGGGATAAAACACCGGCCCCGGCGAATCCAGCTTGATGGCCGCGGCGATGGCCGTAAGCAGGGGCGACAGAGCGAGCAACGTTCCAATAGATAGCACGATATCGAAGGCGCGTTTGAGCACCAGGCGCAATTCCGGCACTTGAACAGAATGCAGCGGAATGGTCGGAAGTGGGCCGATGTACTCAATGGGGCTGTTCCGGGCGAGGCCGCCGTAGAGATCCGGCACTATGCGCAGGCACACCCCCTGCTCTCGTGCCCGTTCGAGCACCCTCTGCACAACCTCCCGTTCGCAGCCTGCGGTAAAGAAGATCTCATCTACAAAATGCTTGCGCGTCTGCTGGAACAGCGTATCGAGCACCACGTCGTCGGCGTGCGCTCCGCTGCGGCTACTCCCCAGTTGCACGAAACCCTTGAGCGAATATCCCAGGTGGCGCAGCTTCTCCAGATCATAACGCAGTGCCTGCACTTCCGGGCCGGTGCCCACAATTAGAACGTTGCGCGTCCCGATATCGAGCTTAAAGCGTCGATAGAGCATCGCCCGGTAAATCAGTCGGCGCACCCCCAGAGCCACTGTGACCAGTGCAATAGTCATAAACACAATCGAGCGCGGGATCTCGAAAGCATGAAGCAGATACAGCGCGCCGGTCAGCAGCAGTCCCGAGGTGAAGCAGGCCTGAGCACTTAGCTGCTGTTCGCGCAGATAACCGCTGAACCGCAACGGCTCGTAGAGATGCATTCGACGGCTGGAGGCTATCAATGTCAGAATGAACCCGCCTAGAAGCGCCAGCATTACCGCCGCCGATCGGCCAGAAAACAGCGTCCCGTTCCATACCTCGCGCAGTTGTGCCAGAGGCGTGGTGTGCAACCGGTAGAGCGTGGCCAGGGCGACTGCCGCTATGATCGTCAGGCCGTCGGCCGCCACCCACAGGGTCGGCGCCGCGCGCCGAACCTTAACCGGCTCATCTTCGCCCCACCTCTCCCACACCCGGCCTGAATTCACCGATCCTGACAGACGTTGCCAGAGCTCAACAGTCCCCGTTTGCATGTTTCGCAACCCTCAATGATGCACAACCAAGGAAATGAGGCATCCAGCGGACACCCCGAAGCACAACCGCAATGGCAAAGCCGCGCTCAGCCACACCTAGTCGGGCAGGAGTGATTGCTTGCGCCGCGATGACCACCAGCTTTTCTTGCGATCAGAGATGGTGCGGTTTCAACTTATGAGACTAGTTTCGGATTACACGGTCTCGAACGCGTTAATCGTCCTTCTGTCCTGAGCCCGGCGGGGAAGGCTTCCACTTCATCGTGGAGCAGCAACTTTCGACCGGATACGGTGGAACAGTGGCGCAGAGGGGGTAATCAACGGACATGAGGGGTGGCCGCTGTCCACAGCCCGATACAAAAGAGGGACGGACTGTGTGACTGGCCATCGGCGCCACTCTGCCGATCGAAGTGCGGTGGTGGCGTGGCTCATACAGCATCCTATGGAAGGCCCCAAGTTGGCAAGTTAAAATCTAACCGCCAATCGCTGTGGCCCGGCTAACTTGGCAGGCGATATATGCAACTGGTTACATCGCCGATAGTTACAGGCGAGTGCGGCTTGCTGCAATCTGAAGCCCAGGAGTCTGGAACGCGCGTAGCTCCCGTTCATAACTCAGGTGATAATCGGCGATTCAACCAGACATCTCTGGGGAGCGTCGATAAAGGTTTGTTGCCAAAGCTCCAGTGTCAGCAGAGACCACAGCGACAGGGTGTGGTCGCGAACGCCTAACTGGTTTTCTTCCACGATCCTGCTCACCGCCTCCGGGCGGAAGTAGCCGCGCCGCCGTACGCGGCTTTCCGAAAGAAGATCGCCCACCATTTCCCGGAGCTCATTGCGGATCCAACTTCGCACCGGCAGTCCGAACCCGGCCTTGCGCCGCGCGATGATTTCCTTGGGTAAGATTTCTTGCATGGCCTTTTTCAAAATGTACTTTTGGTTGTAACCGTGCAATTTGAGCGAAGGCGGGATGCCGCGCATGAAATCGATCACCTTGTTGTCGAGCAGCGGCACACGGGCTTCGATCGATGCCGCCATGCTGAGCTTGTCAGAGTAGGTCAGATTCAGATCGGGAAGAAATGTCTGCTGGTCGACATAGAGCAACTGGTCAAGCGGATCGAGCAAACGGGCTTCGCGGAAGCGATCGAGGAGGGCCTGCGTATGCGGCCGCGACAGGGCAAAAACATCCGGGGTGAGCAGGGCCCTGAGTCCTGCTTCGTCCAGGTAGGAACGCATTCCGGCGAACTGTTCCGCCTGACTCAAGCCAGCCAGGCGCAGAGCCCGGGTGGAATAGCGGCAAAACGCCAAAATCAATCCGGGCGAGACGCCGGGAATGCGATCCGCGATTCGTCCCAGCGCCTCAATTGGGGAAATCAACAAATTCTTGCGCGCTGCGGCTGGAAATATCCCCGGCCATTGCGGATACTTTCCCACCAGGTGTACCCGGTAACCGGCAAACAATTCATCTCCACCCTGGCCGCTAAGCAGCACAGTCGAGCTGGACTTAGCTTCACGGCAGATCAACCATGTGGCAATGGCCGCGTGATCCGCCACTGCGTCATCGAGGTGCCAAATAACTTTGGGCAGCCAGCTCGTAACGTTCGGGTCGACCAGAATCTCTTGACACTCGGCCCCGAAATGCGCGGCCACGCGTTTTGCATAGTAAGCATCCTCTCCGGATTGTTCGAGCTGCGCATCCTTTTCCTGGAAAGAGATGGTGTAGCAGCGCAGTGGGCCGGTGTGGACTTCCGACGCGCAGGCCAGCAGGGTACTCGAATCGAGTCCGCCGGAAAGGAAGAACCCGACCGGAACATCGCTCATTAGCTGACGGCGCACAGAATCGCGAAGCACCTCGCGGCACTGACGAATGAGGTCGCTGGCGCTGCCTTTGATTCGGGGAACGGGTTGAGAGCCATCCCAGTAACGCTCGATGCGAATTTCTCCGTCCTGCCAGGTGAGAGAGCAACCGGGTTGGAGTTTCTGGACATCACGAAACATGGTGCCGGGGTTGGGAACGTATAAAAGCGAAAGAAACTCGCGCATGGCGCCGAGATCGATTTCGGAATTGACGTCGGGCGAGAGGAGAAGCGATTTGATCTCCGAAGCGAAATAGAGCCGGCGGCCGCGCAGCGCATAGTAAAGCGGCTTGATTCCGATCCGGTCGCGCGCGATGAAGAGCTTATGCTCGCGCTTATCCCAGATCGCGAAGGCGAACATTCCGTTGAGGCGGTCTACGATGCGCGCGCCATACTTGAGCCACAACAAGGGAAGGACCTCGGTATCCGCGTGAGAGCGGAATCGACAGCCGTCGGCGAGAAGCTCGTCGCGAAGCTCGAGGTAATTGAAGAGTTCGCCGTTGTAAACCACGCAAACCCCGCCGTCGGGGCTGGTCATAGGCTGATGGCCGGCGGAACTAAGATCGAGAATCTTGAGGCGGTTGTTACCGATCGCGACCGAGTTGCGCGCGCTGGTTCCGGTCGCGTAGGTTCCGGAGTCATCAGGACCGCGATGGGCCGTGATGCGCAGCATCTCGCCCAACAAGCGTACGTCTTTGATTCCGGCCATGCCGGCAATGCCGCACACAATTGCCTCCTCGCCGCCTATACGCCGCTAGTGTTCCGGTCTATGTGCAATTCCGCCGAAATCCTTTTCAGCGCCCGTGGTCGTGAGAAAAATCGTACATGCCGCCTAACGTGAAGCCCTGGGGATTGAGCACCCTGCCCGGAACGACGATATCGGGCCAGAATTGATATTCATAATCGGCGCGAAACAAAATGCTGCGATATACCCGGTATTCGAATCCCAAGCCTGGCGCAGTGGCGGCGCGGGTTTCATGCGTGTACCGAGGATCAGGATTGTTCCAGTCGATGCCCGCATAATAAATATTGAACTTTCCATAGGGCCGGAGATTCGGAATGCGCCGCAGCTCTGCGAAGTAGATCGGGCCTCCTCCCAGGGTTTCCAGGCGGAAATTTGAGGGCTGCGTAGAAGAACGATTCAGATTGATATCCCGGGCCTCGACTTCGACGCCGAGTCCGCGAAGATAGGCCGGCCCGCGATCGAGATCGTAATCGATCCACACGGTTCCGCCCACCATGCGGCCATGACCCCAATCCACGTCGTAATCGGATACGCCGAGTCCTATGCTTAAGGGTAAGCCACCCCCTGCCGCGCTGGAGACCGTCTGGGCCCTGCCTGCAATGCTCAATAATCCGCCGAGAGCCCCGGTCAGAGCAAACAAACCGATCCTATTCAGACCCATTCATTCTCCTCGGGAATTTCGAGACTGCTGAAGATTTCGATGAGACCCGAATACTCCCACTCGCAGATCGCGTCGAATTTTCCCTTTGCAAAAGTTGATGCGCCGGGGCCGGAGTTGGATGCCCGGCAAGTAATTAACGCCGCTATGGGCAATCGCTCATCGTCACGTTTCCGACCTCGAAATTACTCGCCTCGGCAGCGTGCGGATTCGAGTCTGTAAAGACCAACTGCAAATGCGTATCCGCTGGGGTCTTGACACGAATCTCTGGGTTGTACTGATCATTGCCAGTAACCGCATAGATATACTCATTCCTGAGAGACTTGTTGGTATCCGGATCGACGATCGCCACATCCACGCCGCCCTTGTGCATCTTCACCTCCGCCTGAATCACATAGCAGGCGCCAGGAGTTACATTCAATACTGGCGAGGTCAGCTGCCTTGCGTAGCTACTGGACTGACCTGTTAGTTGAATGACTCCATTCCCCAACTGATTGACGCGCGTACTCGAAGCGATTTTCCACGAGGGAACAGGCGGCAAAATTCGCGGGGGATGCTCTTGCGGCGGGACGCCGGAAATCACCGGAATCCCCTGTCCGACTACGTATATTGGACTGCCACTCAACTCGAGCATCCCGCCTGCGGGCAGCGGGTTTCCGTACATGTCCTGGACGGACACACCCGTGAGGCCGGAGATGCGAGCCGATGCCGGTCTGACCGAATCGGCCCACAGCGCCGCCACTGTGCCTTCCGGCGTATTCGCGGAAATTCCGTAAAGGTGTGCCGGCAAAGACAACAACTTCGCGTTCCGGGCGCCAGAAAGCAGCGATGTCATTTCGGTATACGAAGCCAGAGAATCGACGAGGACACTGCGGTGAAATGGGAAGTTGAAAGGCGAGTGGGTGAAGAGGGGAACATGGACGCCGAGCGAAAGCAGGTTCACCCGCACCAGGTATTGCGACTGTTCGTGCTCGGTTACCTGCGGCGCCATAACTCCCGGCGTCCCGGCCGGACCGATCAGCCAGTTGGCCTCGGTGCTCCATACCGGCTTGCTTTCGCCATATGACGCTGCGAGTTTGCCCAGACGGTTCGCCATTTCCAGGTAACTCAATCCGAAGTCGCTCTCTTCCGGAGGCCCGGATTGGTAGGGGTGCATCGCGACAGCATCGATCATCCCGATCAGCCCGGCATCGAAGAGGCGTTTCTCGTAGGCGAGAAAGTCCGAACCCCCCGGAGCACAGCAGACCTTGAAAGGACTCGGAGAAAACTGCTCCATTTGCTCGAGTTCCTGGTGCAGGATATCGATATCTCCGCTGGGCTGCGCCTCACGATTGAATCCCCTGCCGGAGTAGAATTTTGCATCGATCTCGTTGTAGACTTCCCAATACTTGATCTTGCCTTTGAAGTGCTCAAGCGCGGCGTTGACAAATTTCGCGTACGCGGGTCTCATCTGGGAGGCGGGATCAGTGATCCATTTCGGCGGCAACTCGCCCATCACACCCAGCAGAGTGAGGTGCTGCGCGGAGTAGGACTGGACGACATTGTCGATCCAATGCCAGTCATACTGGCCCTGTTTGGCTTCCACCACGTCCCACGCGAGAAAGAACCGCGCCCGCTTCGCACCCCACAGGGAAGCCTCGTCATCGTGGAGACACAAGCTTCCGCCCGTGCTTTGGTGGATTCCGAAATTGCTGCTGTCGTCTATCGCGGCAACATCGGGTGCTTTGGCCAGGGCGGCCTGGATGGTATCGCTGTAGATCTGGCGCCCGCTAACGGATGCGGTCAAGTGAATGTTGGCCGGCCCATAGCGAGGAGGAACCTGCCACTGGCCGGATCCCACCGAGCTTGTCCCTTCGGCGTGCAGCGCAATCGGCACGGAGATGGTTCGAGCACCCGCCCCGCCAAGCGGCGCGATCTGAATCTCGACGTCCGCGCGCGACGCATTGCCGGCGAATTCCGCTTGGATGGGAACCGTTTCTCCGGGATGGAAATCAAAGTACGCGACCTGCCGGGGACCTGTGCCGAGATTGACGTAGCCCTGACCGGACCCGAGCACATGCCGCACGAAGGGCGCCTGTGTCGGTTGCGGCGAAAAGCCGGGATCGCCCAGATACACCCCGAAGGCGCCGTACTCCTGCTCGGTTTCGATGCTCAGGCTGTGGGCGCCGAGCGTGGGAATGACCCACGTTTCGGCGGGAGTGGAAACGCGCAGCACCGTGTCGGCAGCGGGTTTGCCGTCCACGGCGATGAGCACGCGAACCGGGTCGATGCTGGTGGGCGTGGGCTGGGAACTTGCGAACGCGTTGGCTGGCTCGGCTCGCCACAGAGTTACATGAAAGGACGAGGCGTCCTGCGGTATGTCCCAGGTGATAACTCCGCCGCAGACCAGCTCGAGCGCCTGCTCTCGGGTTCCATCCACGAGCCGGATTCCGGAGTTCGTCACTGCGAAACATGGATTCAGCGCAGCCTGGCGCGGAGCCGGGAGCGGCAGAGCGCTTGTTTGCGCGCGGCTGACTTGGCTGAAGCAACCGAACGACAGGGCAAAAAAGACAACCGACTTCAGCAGCCGGCCAATCCTCGGTCCGATACCGGCGGTCTCGTAGAACCGGGGAGCGAGGGAGAGCAAGGCGTTTGTGCGACGTGAAAAAGCGAATCTCATCGCGACGGCCTCTCTGGACGATCTCTCAGGGCTCGATGACAGCGGCTTACGGGAAGCAGCCGGAAAAAGGGGGAATAGGGTGTCATGTGATTGAAACGGGTTCTCCTCTGCGCTCACTTATCCAACTGCTACTCCGAAATTGCGGCGGACGGTGCTGCCAACGCGCAATCGGCCGGCTCTCCACCCAGACACATTCAGCCCTTCAGGCCGCGTGGGTAGCATTTCGGTGGAACAGTTGGTGCATTCGCTGGGGAACCCTCGCAATCTCAAGGACGAACCACTCTCGTTGAGGCAAGCATTGTTTTTGTATGAAGCAAATTTCTGAGTGCTCTTTGTGCAATGCTCTTCTTGCGTTGAAAGACAAAATACTTGAATGTCTGACGGCCTGTCAACATCGTTACCTGAGTCAAAAGGCCGCCTCAAGCTTCATCGGCGGCTCGCTAGAGGCAATGGGAGTCAGCCTATAATCAATGAAGACATACGGTCGCATCCTCTTTCCCCGAGGAAGTTACGATGTGCGGCATCAGCGGCGTCTTTGTATTTCGCAACAGCAATTTCAGTGTCACCGAAGAATATGTTGCCCGCATGCGGGACGCGATGGCGCATCGCGGTCCGGACGGCAGCGGGAGCTGGATTTCCGCTGACCGCCGCGTAGGGCTTGGCCACCGTCGGCTTTCGATCATCGACCTATCGAGCTCTGCCAATCAGCCCATGAGCAGCATCGATGGAACTCTCCACGTGGTGTTCAATGGCGAAATCTACAACCACGCCGAAATCCGCCGCGAATTGGAGCAGCTCGGGCACGGGCGATGGAAGACGGATCACTCGGATACGGAGGTGATTCTCCACGCCTTTCAAGAGTGGGGAATCGATTGCATCGAACGCTTCCGGGGCATGTTCGCCATGGGATTGTGGGATGCAAACGCGCGCCGGCTATGGCTAATTCGCGACCGGATCGGGATCAAGCCGCTCTACTACAGTATTCACCACGGCCGGCTGACGTTTGCCTCGGAGATTAAGGCTTTACTCAAAGATCCCGAGCAGGCGCGCGCCGTCAACGAGGAAGCTCTTTTTCATTACCTCACCTTCGTTACCACCCCGGCGCCCGACACGCTTTTCGCGGGGATTCGCAAAGTGCCTCCCGGAACTTACCTGACGATCGACGAAAGCGGGCAGATGCGCCAGCAGCGGTACTGGGACGTACTCGACAGGACCCAGCCGCTTACTGAAGCCGACGAAGAAGAGATCTGCGAGCGGCTGATGGCCGAGCTGCGCGCGAGTGTTGCGCTGCGCACGGTAAGCGATGTGCCGGTAGGAGTATTTCTCTCCGGAGGCGTCGATTCAAGCACCAACACCGCGCTATTTTCCGAATGCGCGCCGGGCCGCGTCAAGACATTTTCCGTCGGGTACGATCGCGATTATCGCGGTTGCCGCAGCGAACTCGAAGACGCGCGGGGATTCGCGAATCATATCGGCTCGGAGCATTACGAGCGAGTTTTGACGCAGGACGACTTCGTCGAATTCCTGCCACGGATGATCTATTTGCAGGACGAACCGATCGCCGATCCCGTCTGCATGCCTGTTTATTATGTCTCCCAGTTGGCGCGGGACAATGGCGTGATCGTCGCCCAGGTAGGAGAGGGCGCGGACGAGCTGTTTTGGGGCTACGGTTATTGGCGCAAGATGTACGACCTGATCCGTTGCAACTCCTATCCTATTCCCCGATTTGTGAAGAAGCTTGGCCTCGGCTGCCTGATGGCGGCCGGTCAGTCCGGCGGCCTTCCGTACGAACTTCTCCACCGCGGCGTTGCCCGCAGGCCGATTTTCTGGAGCGGTTTCGAAGGGTTCACCCATCGCGCCAAACTGGAAGTGCTCTCGCCGCGCTTGCGCGCCCAGTTTTGCAAAGCCAGCTCGTGGGATGCAATTCAGCCGGCCTACAACCGGTTCCTCGACAAGGCGTGGGAGCGCACCCCGATCAAGTGGATGACATATGCCGACCTCAATCTTCGTCTGCCCGAGCTGCTGCTGATGCGGGTCGACAAGATGGGAATGGGCGTAGGTCTCGAAGCACGCGTTCCCTTTCTCGATCACAAAGTGGTCGAACTCGCGATGAGCATTCCGGAAAGCTTCATCGCTGCCGGAGGCCAATCGAAACATGTTCTCAAAAAAGCTGTGCGCGGACTGATCCCGGACCAAATCGTCGATCGCCCCAAGCAGGGTTTCGGCGTTCCCATCTACGAATGGTTCTTCGATCGCTTCGGCGAATTCGCCAAACGCGAGCTCTCCGAATTCTCGAAGAAGACTGACTTCCTGGACCGAGCCAGGGTCCTCGAACTCGTTCATCGCGGACGGGGGTGGCAAATCTGGTTTCTTCTCAATTTTGCGCTTTGGTGGAAGGAGTTCGTTGAGGAAAGCAGCACCGCCGCACCAGTTCGCGACGTACGAGCCAGCGCCTCTTCGGCCTTCGGGTCGTAAAGCGCCATGCCGGAGCGGATAAACACACCGGCTCGTCCTCCTCCAGGGGCCTGCACGGTTGCTTTCTGGCGAGTTCCGCCTCCGCGCACGCTTAGTGGGGAATTATCGGCCCACCTTCTTTTCGACCAGCGATTCCAGCTCGCCTACGTTTTTCAGCCCCGACACTTCGGCGGTGGTGAAGCGAACGCGAAACTCCTTCTCGATGGCAACGATCAGATCAATGTGAGTAAGAGAATCCCAGTTCTCGACGTCGTTGGCTGTCATGTCTGCGCGAAGAGCCAGAGAATCATCGTCAAAGACGTTGCGGAAAACTCCGGTTAGACGAGCATGCAGATTGTTCACTTCAATTCTCTCCGGAATCAGGAAACCACGGCTTCTGGCTCCGCGGGCTGAATAAAGACCTGCGAGGGACGGTACGATGCGGTATCTAGCGCCCAGCGCGTCGCGCCGTTCTCCTCCGCAACCACGGTGAAACCAAACCTGCCAAAAAAATCCTTGACCATTTCGTTCTTGGCGGTGGGTATGTAGGTTCCAGTCACTCGCGTTAATCCTCGCGCGCGCGCCAGCGCAAACACTTCGTTCATCGTGTATTGTTCCACACCGCGCTCGAGCACACGGCAGCTCATCAACCAATCGGTAATCTGCAATTCCTCTTCGCCGGGCTCGAGGATCACGATTGAGATGAGGCCGTGATCGCCGAGCCGGTCCGACAGTTCGACATAAAGCGACACTACAGAGGAATCCTGCATCAACCTTTCGCATTCGGCCTGGCTCCGCCGCCGGGTCGTGAGATTGAATTGGTTGCTGCGCTGCATCAACTGCGCGATGCGGGGCAGGTGGTAAGAATCGAACTTGGCGACGACGATGCGCATATCGAGCGACTGCAAGAACTCTTCCACGGAGGCGTAGCCCGTGGCCTCGGCGCGGCGGCCGGCCTCAGCCTTGTACATCTGGGCGCGACGCACGTCTTCCCCGGTGAATGTGGCGGTTTCGAATAGATTCAATTCGGCAAGGAAACGCACGTAATCCGAAGGATCGTCGGGAAGCTCCGGCACCACGATCCCGGGAATCAGGCTCCGCACCAGGTTTCTCTCGAATGGGTTGTCGTCGAGAAACACCATCGAATCGAAACCGATGTTGAGCACCTCGCGGATGGAGCGGATGTTCTCGGCCTTGTCCTTCCAGTTGGCCATGAAGACGGTAATGTCATCGCGCCGCAGGACCATCTCCGGATGCGATGCAAACGGCAGGAGCGCATTGCGCTCGTCATTCTTGCTGCAGACCGCCAATAAGATACCGCGGCGGCCGAGCTCACGCAGAAAGAGCTGGAAGCGATACCATGGCTCTCCGTCGCCGTGCGCGTTGAGAAGGATTCCGTCCAGACCATCGTCGCCGATGACGCCGCCCCACAGGGTGTTATCCAGATCGAGCACGATGCATTTTACGGCGCGACCGCGTAAGGCCATGAGCACATCGACGAGGTTTTGCGCCACCGCGGGAAGCACGTCCAACGAGCAGAATGTCTTCCACAGGTCCCAGAAACGGTCGTCGAAGAAGCGGCTGCGCCCTGCCCACGAGGCAATGTACTCGACATCGTGCAGGAGGACGCCGCTCGTTTGCCTAGCTGCTTCGACAACGCCAAGATTGATAGCGTGGACCACGGAAGCGAAAGACTCCGGCACCTTAAGGTCGTAGTTTCCAAAATATCGTTCCGGCGGCAGCGCGAAGGTGCTCTGAATGACTAGAGCGCGGCAGTTGGTCCGGACCGCATTCCACACGGCGTTCATGCGTGAAACCGTTCCTCGAACAAATTCCTCGGGCGAATTCGAGCGTTTCGAGAATGCGGCGCGGAGCGCCTGCGTTGCATTCAAGACGATCGCAGCGTCGGGATCGAATTTATAGAGCGAACCGGACGCATTGTATGCCTCGACCTCAATCGCGTCGAAAGCGCCTTCATAGATCTCCGCCGAGAAGCCGCTCAAGTCCAGCAGCGCGCGCAGCACCGGGACAAACTGCTGCGTCGCCGCATCGCTAAGCAGCGCAATCCTTAGGGTGGGCTTATCCGGCGACGGCAGGATCTTCTTCGATGCCGAAACCAGCTGCGTGTAATCGAGATCGCGCTGACGCTCTTCGAGCATTTCCGGACTCCTGGAGGCTGCGGTTCCTGGATGTGACGTGTCGTCCTTGCTCGATCAAAATTAGGGGCTCTGCCGCGGCCAGAGCAGCGCCACAGTTGGTGTGTCCCAGCAGGGGCTAAAGCCCTCGATCATTTTGCCGCATCTATCGGCCCGGATAAAGCCGTGCCCTTATTACAAAACCTCGACCGAGATAGGGCGACCGGCATTCTGCTCTACTTGCTGCCCAACCTGCGGCAGAGGCTTGGATGTGCTGACCACAGATCGACTACCAGCTCTTTGGCCGCGGCATCTTCGAGGTGAAAGGGGTCGAGAAAATTGTCCCGGTCTCGTGTGAAATTGTTGTCGATATCGCAATCGTAGACCTCGGCCATCCCTGCCAGATCACGCTTGAATTGCTGGTATTGATCTTCGGCGCCCAGCGCCCGGACCCTTTGCTGGGCGTCCATATGCTGGGGAGGAATTAGAAATGCAAACGAGATTCCATTTTCCCGCGCATAGGCCGTGATCGCCTTTAACTGGAGGCGCAGTGAACCCGGATCCGAAATCCGCTTGTAACGGTCCGCGAGATATGCCAACTGGAACTTCCAGAACTCTGCGCGATTCTGTTGCGGGCCGAGATTGGTCGGATGGTGGAAGAAAGCGTCGCCCACCTGGTATGCGCCGGCTTCAAGAACGTCGGAATTCAGGAAGTAGAAGACGGGATTCTTTGCAATTGCTTCGGCCTGAGGCAGGCGATCCCGCGGATCTGCGTTATACGACATGAAATCGATCCCGAAGAGGACATGGTGGAGCCGCGTCTTGCGGGAAGCAAACCAGAACATGTCGATGGTTTCGCGCAGCGTGGCTCCGCCATCTCCGAGGTTTGCATAAGGCTCGCCGGAAGCCTGTCGGATTTCATCTCCCGGCAGCCTTGCTACTTGCGAGTCCCCGAGAAGAATATCAGGTTCAGGATGCCGGTTAAAGGCAAGTACCTTCCAAAGCGCCTGGTTGATGGGCGCCGCGTAGCGCATGCGCAACTCGACGGGTAGCGGCGATCGCGCGTCGAAAAGGTTGAAGGGATCTATCCAATACACCATCGGCGCCAGAATCGCGGCGACCGGCAAGACGAAGGCGAGCAACTTTATCCATATGCGCCGCAATGCTCTGCCCTGCGCTCCGGCAACGAGCGCCTGAGTGCGGACAGGCGCCGCGGCGCAATCGTTTGTTTCAATCGAATTCATAATCAGAACTGGACGTAAATGAAGTGAACGTGCTGTTGATGGAGCGTCACGACGATCGCTACGCCAGCGTAATAGACAGCCCAGCGCAGGGCAGCCGGCAAACCTGCGAACGACGGTATCGACGATGCGATCCTGCCCCCAGCCTGGCGACGGTAATCGAGCAGCTCAATTCCCAGCGCAGCTCCCGTCGACAAGCAGGTGAGTCCGATGAGCAGGCGGCTATAGTTGTAATACAGTTCCTTTAAAGCCGTAACCGGGGCCGCGAGCCCAAGCCAGATGTGCTGCATCTGATAAGTAATGTTCGTGTTCGTGACGGCGCGGAAGAAGACCAGAGCAAAAGCCGCCATCGCGAAGACAAACAGGGGTCCGATCAGATTGGTGATGCGATCGGCCAGCGGGTGCCTGCGGTAGTATTTTCGCCTCGCTGACGAGGTAAACGCGTCCACCACGAGAAAGACGCTATGGACGAGGCCGAAGATGAGAAAACCCAATCCGATCCCGTGCCAAAGCCCGATCAGCACCATGTTTATGGTGATGCTCAAGAACAGGCCCCAGTTCCCCAGGTTGCGCGTGCTCATGCGCAGCGGCGTGAACACGTAGTCGGTAAGCCACAGGGTCAGCGACATATGCCAGCGGCGCCAGAACTGGCTGATACTGGGAGCAAAATAGGGGAAATTGAAGTTCTCCGGCGACCGTATCCCGAACAGCCCGGCAGTGCCGACGGCGATGTCGGTCAAGGCCGCGAAATCGAAGTACATTTCTAGGGCATAGAGACAGGCCGCAATCCATAGCATGTTTGAAAACCGCGGTTGGGTTCCGTCGATATATGCGACGATCGATGCCAGCTGATCCGCGACCACGGTTTTCTTTACCAAACCCCAGAAGATCCGCTTCAATCCCTGCGCCATCAGCCCGGCGGTTTCTTCTCCATTTTCCGGCAGCCGGAATTCGTTCGCGCGCTGGATTGGCCCGGCCGGAAGTTGCGGGAAAAACGTTGCGAAGGCGAGGAAGAGAACCGGATCCGTCCAGGCGCGATATTTGCGCCAGTACACGTCGATCAGGTAGCCCATGAGCTTGAACGTGTAGTAGGAAACGCCGAGGGCAATCAGAATGCGCCCCGTTCCCAACGCACGCCCCTGCGCATGAAGCAGCGGCAGAAACTTGATGAGCGCCAGGTAGCCGAGCAGCGCGCCAAGCACACCGAGAAAGACAAGTCCCCTTCTCTTGCCCGCCTCCTGCTCAGTATCGAGCAGACGCGCTGCCACAAAAACGATCACGGAGCTGACCAGCAGGATTGCCGCGGAAACGGGACTGAAGTAGCCGTAGAAAAGCAGCGAAACGATAGCAAGAAAACCAGCCCTGAATCTGCCGGGAACCATGTGAAAGAGCAGGGCCGTCACCACTACGAACGCTGCATAGGGCAGAGAGAGTAAATCCATTGTTTCCTCAATTGCCTCGTTGAAGTCCGTTCAGTTTTTCACCGCGACCACCAGGCCAAGGCCGCCGATCAGGCGCCAAGAAGAAAGAAAGCGAAGAGGACCGGCTCCATCGAAAAACGAATGAAAATATTTCGGGTGTTGAACCGGATTGAAGCCACTATGTTTGAGCAGCGCATCAAACGTGCTACCCGACCAGGTGTGCTGGCGGGCCGCGCGATAGTGGTCTGGGTACCGCAACTTGTACCAGGACCTCGATAGACTCGGGCTATTGGCGAAACTAATGATCAGCGCGCCGGATGGCCGCAGGGCTGCGGCAAATTTCTGCAGAAACTTCTCAGGATCGTCTGCATATTCAATCACGCTGGAGCATACAATCGCGTCGAATGCGCCGGCGGGCAAAGCATCCGGGAAAAACGCGCACGTCTCAAATTCCACTTCGAGATCATCGAGCGGCTGCTGCTTTGCCATTGCAATCATGCGTGGAGAAGGATCAAGGCCGCGCACGCGAAATCCCTGCCGGGCCAACATTGTGGAAATCCGTCCCGGCCCGCATCCGTAATCGAGGATATAGCTGCCGGAAGGGACCGATGACACAACCGCGGAACGGAAGATTTCTCCGCGCAAATACCGCCCCGCGGCAATCTGAGCGTCCCAGGTCGACGCGGCGTCGGCAGCCAGTCCGTCGAAGAACAGTGTGCGATCTGCCATTCCGCTATTCTCTGACATTGTCGGATTCCACGCTATTGCGAACCTTTGAAATGTGAGAGCCCCCATTGCCGGGGCAGGCGCCGGAAGCCGGCGCGTCAATACATCACGCGCAAAAAGCTATAGATTTGCATGCCGCTCGGAACTGCAGAAACAATCGACCATCCCGTGCTCAAGTAAGCAGACTGCGACCACCCTTGTGAATTCTGGGGGGAAATAGCGATCGATGTGGAGCTGCTTTGCACGACTAATGTGTCCGTAGGGTTGGCAAACTGAAACTCGTAATTTCCCGCAGTCCCGACAACCGTCGAGAGATTGAGCACTGTCAGGAAGGGAAGCGGAGAGTTGGGGAGATAATTGAGCTGTTGTTGCGCGTCCACCATTCCAAATGGATCAACCTCATTATAATTCGTCATCGGGTCCATGTAGTAGTTGGTCGCGTACTGGCTGCCGTAGCTGGTGACAAAGAGAGCGTTAATTCCCGAGTAGTTGCCCGCGAGAAACTGGCCGCTGACGTCTTCGACTCCTTGCCCCAATTGTGTACTTGGATCGAAGTAAACCAGCCCAAAGGTGGGATCGGCTATCTCCCATTTCTGATTATACGGATCCCAGTATTCCGTGAGGACATGCCCGACGATGCCATTCAATGAAATGTTTCGTTGGCGGGCAAGAATATCGTTCATCGTGAACTCATCTAGAAGCGCAGCGGCAAACCAGCCACACTCTGTCGGCTGCGTGGGATCGCCGCCGTGATCCTCAATCATTTGGTAGAGATAGGTGCCGGCAGCGGGAACGTTCGTCGTCCCGACCGTCATTTGGCGGACCTGCGCGGTCAGGCTCTGGACGGTCTGATAGAAATCGTTTGGGTTCGCAGGAGGGAGTGGCGCCGCGCCAGTTGTGAACGTGCTGCTGACGCACGCTCCGCCCCCCGGACCCGGATTATGCGTGCAGAGCTTCATGTAATAGGTTGTGTTGGGCTGCAGGGACCACACGTACTCGCTCGTATTAGGAGGAACAACAACCGTGATGCCGGTGAAGTAGTCCTCTACGCCGTAACCGGTAGGACTCACCGTGATGCCATAAGCGGTGGCGCCCTGCGGCGCCGTCCACGTGAAAGGCTGGAATTGGCTTACACCGGTTTCGCCATCGAGCGGATAGGTGAGATGGGCTAGCGCGTAGCCGGTGGAAAACATCGAGTCGGCCGAGGTCACGGAGCCGGAAACCGTGGTCCACAGCCGGGCGTAGTAGGTTGTGTTGGGACTCAGGCTTACCGTCGTCGAAGTAGACGACGTCGCGCCGCTGTCGTAGTAGTTGTTAGCGCCCGGGCTGCTGCCCAACGTCAGTTCGTAGGAGGTCGCGCCTGAAACCGGAGTCCAGCTCACCGGGATTGGAACCGCGGGATCGAGATTGGCGGAGCCGTTGGCCGGCGAGACGACGGCGGCCGTCAACGAGGTTTGGAACGTAGAGGTCGTAGTCTCATAGCCTGAAGAGAACTGGGTCCACAAGGTTACATAGTACTGAGTGCCCGGCTGGAGCGTCGCGCTGGTGCTGGTGGCGCCCGACGGGTTCGAGGTGGACTTGGTCGAATAGTACAGCGCGTCCTGAGCGCCCGGCCTGGTGCCGACCCATAAGGTATAGTTGAGCCCGCCTGCAACCAGAGTCCAACTGAATGCGATGCTTTGCGGCGAAACCGTGGCTCCATTTGCCGGCGTACTCAGGATCGATGAGCCCGCGGTCTGGAATGTTGAGGTCGAGGTCGTATATCCCGCCGAGGTCAGAGTCCAAAGGGTCGCGTAGTAGGCCACGCCCGGATTGAGACTGGCGGTCATGCTAGTGGTGCCGGCCGGGTTCGATGTGTGGGCTGTGGAGTAGTAGAGCGCGTCCTTCGCGCCAGGGGTGGTGCCGATCCACAGCGTATAATTCACGACCCCTGGAACCGCTGTCCAACTGAACGGGACGTTTTGGGGCGAGACCATCGCTCCATTGGCCGGTGCGCTCAGTGTCGAAGTGGCCGAAGTCTGAAACGTCGAGGAAGTGGTTGTGTACCCAGCCGAGGTCAGAGTCCAGAGCGTCACGTAGTACGTCACGCCGGGATTGAGGCTGGCGGTCATGCTAGTGATTCCGGCTGGGTTCGCGGTCGAGCTGGTCGAATAGTACAAGGCATCCTGGGCACCCGGGGTAGTGCCGATCCACAGCGTGTAGTTGATCACTCCCTGAACCGCGGTCCAGTTGAAGCAAATGTTGTTCGGCGCAACGATGGCTCCGGAGGATGGACTGGTAAGCGCTGCGGCGTCGGGGATCGGGAACGAGGCAAGCCATTGCGGGGTGTAAATCTGCATGCCGCTGGGAACCGAAGAAACAATGCTCCAGGGCTTGTAAAGCTCGACAGTCGAAGCCCACCCGGAACTGCTGATTGGTGCTACGGTAACGATCTTTCCTGCATTATTGATCGTCACCTGGTCGCCGGAGTTTGCAAACCAGAACATGTAAGCGCTGTCCGCGGGGGGCGCCGATCCTAAAGTGAATGGCTGGAGGTAGGGAAGAGGAGAGTTCGGAACGTTGTCGTAGACTTGCTGGAATGACTGAAGCATACCGTATGGATATGGATTGTTAAAGTACGTTACCGGGTCCATATAGTACGTAGTCGCGTAAAAACTTCCGCCGTTGGTGACCCATAAAGGCGTAATCGCCGACAGATTTCCCGCGAGCAGAAGGGCGTTCAGGTCCTCCACGCCCTGGCCGATATCCGAATTGGGATCGAGGTACATGACCCCGAAAGTAGCATCCGCGATTTGCCATCTTGAGTTATACGGGTCCCAGTACTCCGTCAAAACATGGACATCGGCGCCATCCAGAGTCGTATACCGCAGGCGAGATAAGATCTGGTTCTGCGTAAGCAGATCTGTCAGCGCGGTAGCAAAGTTCCCGCACGATGCGCCGCTGGCAGGGGTGGCCAGGTGATCGACCATGTTTTGGTAAAGGAACGATCCCAGCATCGGGGCATTCCCCGGACTTGAAGCCTCTAAACGTACCTGGGCCGTGAGGGTCTTGATCTGATTGTAAAAATCGGATCGATTCGCAGGGAGCGGAGCTGCGCTTGTCGTGAAGGTGCTGTGCGCGGTCGCGCCGCCGGATGCGGTCTTCGTATAGAGAGCGACGTAATACTCGGTATTCGGCTGGAGATCCCACACGTAGCCGCTCGTCACATTGCCGGCGAACTCGGCATTGAAATTATCCCGGACATTGAATCCTGTTGGGCTCACCACCAGTTCGTAAGCCTGCGCGCCCGGAACCAGAGTCCACGTAAAGGCCTGAAACTGGCTCACGCCAGTGGCACCATTGGTGGGAGACGTCAGATAAGCCATCGCCGCAGTCTGGAATGTCGAGGTGGTGGTTGCGTAGCCGGCCGAGGTTAGGGTCCAGAGTGTGACGTAGTACGTCACGCCGGGATTGAGGCTGGCCGTCGTGCTGGTGATGCCGGCCGGGTTCGATGTGTGGGCCGTGGTGTAGTAGAGCGCATCCTTGGCACCCGCGGTGGTCCCGATCCACAGCGTGTAATTCACCACGCCTGGAACGGCCGCCCAGTTGAACTGGATGTTTTGGGGCGAGACCGTCGCTCCATTAGCCGGAGCGCTCAGCGTCGAAGTGGCCGAGGTCTGAAACGTCGAGGTGGTGGTTGTGTAGCCGGCCGAGGTCAGAGTCCAGAGCGTCACATAGTACGTCATACCCGGCTGAAGGCTGGTCGTCATGCTGGTAATGCCGGCCGGGTTCGAAGTGTGTGCCGTGGAATAGTAGAGCGCATCCTTCGCACCCGGAGTGGTGCCGATCCACAGCGTGTAATTCACCACGCCGGGAACGGCCGTCCAACTGAACTGAATGCCTTGAGTAGAGACCGTAGATCCTGCTGCTGGCACAATTAGGACGGAGCTTCCCTGGGCGACCGCACTCGGAAGCGCCAAGGCGGCGAGAAGCGCGCCGATTAATGTCCTATGGGTCCAATGAAGCCGATGTTCAGTACCGAAGGCGAACAGACGAATAGCAAATAAGATTCCCGATTTCAGAAACTTAGCCAACTTTACTTCCCTGCAGGGAGCCTTCGTCAACCGAAAACCGAGTAACCGGTGTTCGGCAGAAGCCTCGCCAGCATCAGCGTAGAAATGAAAATTGGCTTAATTTTGTATAACTATCGTAATGAGCGACAGATTACTATGGTGCAAGAGTACACTCGTGGTTACCCTTACTCGATACGCGACTGGGCGGGCTTCAACGGCTTGTGCCAAGGCTCTTCATGCAGGCTTCCCGGACCGCCAGCCGCGTTAGAGCATCTCTATGACAGGCGCTGCAATGTATGTTCGCCACGAAAAGACTGGTTGAGGGCCGGTTTGCGTTACCGGGTTTTTAGCCGTGTTTTTCCGCGATTTCTGGAAACGTCTCCGGTTGCAAATGAGTTAGGCGCGGAAAATTACCTCCATTCAAAATCGATTCTTTGCATTTCCTCCGTTTTTCTTGGCCGATTTCATTGATCGCCATGACACTACACAATTTTGTGCATGTCGCTAAGTGGCACTTAGACGGCACTTAGGAGCATGTCCCGCGTGTAGTTGAAAGTTGCAGGCGGCGGTTGGGTTGATGTTACTACGCCGCCTTCTGGCTGGCGAACGCAGAGGGGTTGAGGGTTGCTTCCAAAGCCCAGAGATCACGATGTCCCATGATGCGATTGAATCGCTTCTCTGTTCTGAGGAAGGCCGACGCCATCCAGCGCAACACCATCTTGCCGTTCTGCCAATGCGTAACCCGGCGAGTCTGGATGCGCACTCCGGCATGCGGGCTCTCGATGATGTTGGTGGTGGCCAGGCAGCGGTGGAGTGCCGGCGGGATGTCCAGCCGGTTGATGGTGAAGCACTCCTCCAGTCCTTCGATCAGACTGGATGCGGCTGACGGGTAGCTGTTATCCAGCCATGCAGCCAGTTTCTTGATGCGCGCCATGCCTTCTTTGGGCGGGAGTTTCCAGGCTGCGCGCAGCACGCTCTTGACCTGCGCCTGCTGGTCTTTGGGCAGATAGCCGAGCACGTTGCGTAGCTTGTGAGCGCGGCAGCGTTGCACCGGCTGCTCGGCGCCGAAGACCGCATTGATGGCGGTGCGCAGAGCCTTCGATCCGTCGATGACAAACAGCATCTTGCGCTTGGGGTCGACGCCGCGGGCCACGACATCTTCCAGCAGCGCGGTTACCACGGCAGCGTTCTCCGTAGCGCCCTCGCCAATGCCCAGCACGTGTTTGTGGCCCTGGGTATCCACGCCGATCGCGCCGATCATGGTGTATTTGCCGAAGATCAGCCCGTCGATGTAGATCACCAGCAGCTTCACGTCCTCGAAACGGCGGCTGAGCAGCGCTTCCACTTCCGCCTCTGAGGCTTCGATGGCCGCCCGGCTCACGGCCGAGCGCGACACGCCCGCCGTTTCCGTCATCTCCGCAATCACGGCTTTGTAGTTACGGGTGGAAACACCATGCAGCAGGATGTCGAGCATCCGCGCCCCCATTTGTTCCTGGTTCTGCATGGCGCTGTAAGCCGGAACTTCAACTTCCTGACTCCTTCGCCCTTTGCTGCGTAAGCGGGGCCGCTCCACTTCCAACTTGCGGTCGCTCAGAAACACCTGGCCGGCTTGACGGCCATAGAAGACCACATCTCCCGAGCGCCGTTTGCCCTGTTGCGGCGGACCTCCGGCAGCCTCCATGGCCGACAGTTGCAACACGGCCTGAATCGCCGCGCGTCCAGTGACGTCGATCAGTTCGTTGCAGGCCAGCTGGCATTGCTCGATCAGATCCACCATGGGCAGAAGGCCTTGCCCATTCTTGACCAGAAAGTTGGCCAGTTCCTGCTCGTTGACTTTTCCTTGCTTGCGGATGGTACGGTAAGCTCTTTTCACGGCGGTTCTCCTTGAAAAAGGTTGGCAACCCGATTCTTCCAGAACCGGGTCGAACCGCCGCTTAACTTTCAACTACAGCCGAGACATCCTC
>Ga0335078_10000562_pt1 | contig 56712 bp, 43 predicted proteins | sample Lox_Sample_32_FD_206711 | JGI IMG/M metagenome (GOLD analysis project Ga0335078, IMG submission 206711) | Soil microbial communities from Loxahatchee National Wildlife Refuge, Florida, United States - Lox_Sample_3.2 | ecosystem: Environmental > Terrestrial > Soil > Wetlands | place: USA... | reverse complement strand
CTGGCGAAACCACTCAGGCATAGCGCGCCACCTGCCAGATCACTTCGGCATGACGCCCTTCTCCGCGAATCACGGACTGGCCGGGCGCGTTCAGCCGGACTGAACCACCAGAGCCTTCGTCCTAGTCCTGGGCAGCGATTAGCAGCGCGGCGAGCGGCTCGAGGGTGGCCATGAGCTCATCGAGCTCGTCCGGCTCGAGGCTTTCGTAGGGCCGCGCCGCGAGGTCGTCAGTGAGTGCCTCGACCCGTTGTTTGACGGCGCGGCCTGGCTCGCTCAGCCAACCGTCATCGCCGATCAGGCCGCGATCGCGCATCCCGTCGATCACGGCGGCGAGCTGCGCCGCCGGGAGGTGGTGGATGCGTCCGAACTTCTCCGCCGGCATGCCCATGTCGAGGGCGAGCAGGACATGAGCCTCAAGGCCGCCGACACCCTCGGCCATCAGGGCCGCGATGTGCCCGTCGCCACGGTGCTCGCGCAGCAAGGAGCCTGCATGAAAGAAGCGGGCCACCACGTCGCCGGGGACCGGGATCGCGCGCAGCGCGGCGTACATGGGCCGGCCCTCGAACGGGGCGCTGGTCGCCGCCTTGATCAACAGTTCGGCGGCGCGGGCGAAGGCGGGAGTGTCGACGCGATCGCCGAGGATTCGCCGCAGCGCCTGCACGCAGCCGCTCTGGCGAGCGGCGATCGCGGCTTCTGGCGTGGTGGTGCGCCACACCTTCGGAATGTGGCAAGCCACCTCCCCGGGAGCGAAGTTGTAGAACAGCGCGTCCACCACCTCCGCCGCGGCGAGCCCCAAGGGCGCCGCCCGTCCGGCGAAGTAGGTGTCCCAGTAGTTGGTGAACCCCAGGGCGAACATCGTCTCGTTGGGTTCGTCGGCTGAGTAAGGGATGAGACCAATCGGCTCGACGAGCTCGAACATCCGGCGAGCCATCGAATTCATCGTCTACTCCTCCTGCTGCAGGCCCGGCGCCCCTTGCGGGCACTCACGATCACTCACTCGGACGACTGCACGCCGCCGAACTCATCGCACAACGACGCCTGACGGTTCACCTGAAGGTCGCTGTTAAGAGGTGACGCCGAGCAGCGTACCGGCGGCTCCAGGACAGCCGCGGCGCCCAGGGGCCGAGGAACGCCGGCGCGCGCCGGCCCTGGCCCGCGCCGCTCAGGCTCCCGCTCAGCGGGCGGCGAGGAACGCGGCGATCGCGGCGGTGAGCTCGGGCGCGGCGAAGGCGCTGGCGTGATCGCCCGGCACGCGGACGAACCGGGCATCGGGCAAGAGCGCGGCCAGCTCGTCGGCGTCAGAGCGCTCATCCTTGTCGCCGATCGCGACGAGCGTGGGGATCGCGATCTGGCGCAGCGCGTCCGCAGGCGTCGGAACGAGCGAATTCAGCACATGCAGCAGCGCCACCGGATCGGCGCCGGACTCTGAGATCCAGTGCGCGGTCCGCGCCTCAGGCGAGCCGGGCTCGATCGCGGTCCCGCCGGCGAGCATGGTCAGCACGCGGTGGTTCGTCCCGCCGCCCTGGGGGCCGCTCACCTTCGCCAGTCCCTGCCCGGCCACGATCGCGCGGCCCGGCCTGGCGCCGCGCGCGAGCATGCGCACCACGATCCGGCCGCCGAGCGAGTAGCCGCCAAGGTCGTAGTCTCCATCGCCGAGCCCGAGGTGCGCGATGAGCGCAAGCCCGTCGTCGGCCAGCACATCCGGCGGATAGGCGGCGGGATCGTGCGGCTTTGCGCTGTCCCCGTGGCCGCGGAAGTCCGGCACGATGAGCCGATGCCCCTGCCCGGCCAATCCGCCGACCCGGCCATAGCTGAGCATGTGCGAGCCAGCACCCATGAAACCGTGCAGCAGCACCAGCGGACGCCCGGACCCCGTCTCCCGGCAAGCCAGCTCTGCGCCGTCGCGCCCGGCGAATCGGTAAACGCCCATACCGTGTCCGATCGTAGGCCACCGGGGGCGGACGATCCGCGCCGCACCGTGGCGGTCCAGCCGCCGGCCATCGGCAGCCAGGAAGACCGGCCCGTCGCTGCGCTCGCCGCTGCCGGCCACGGCATGGCCGCGTATTTGCCATGACCATGGTTTGCGGGCGACGGTGAGGCTGTCGCCGCTGGGTTGAGCCCCAGCTGGGGGAGAGTCAGCCCGGCGGTATGCGGATCGGCGCCCTGGCGGAGTTAGAGGGTTGTGAGCAACGAGCAAGCGGAGTTCACTGAGTTCTTCCAAGCCAGCTGGGAGCCCTGCCTGCGGGCGGTGGTGGCCGTCGTTGGCAGCTCTCAGCCGGCCGAAGACCAGGTGGCGGAGGCGTTCACCAAAGCCTGGATGTCGTGGCGGGCGGTCAGACAGCATCCGGCCCCCCGTGCCTGGGTGGTGCGCACCGCGCTGAACACCGGGGCCTCGTGGTGGCGGCGGCGCAGCCGCGAACTGCCCCTGGCTGATCACGAGATGACTGCTCCCGGCGACCTGGCCAGCGGCCTGGACGCCACCTTGCTGACCGCGATATGGCACCTGCCACGCAGGCAGCGTGAGGTGATCGCGCTGCGGATCTTCCTTGACCTGGACACCGACACCATCGCCAGGCAGATGAGGATCGAGGCGGGAACGGTCCGGATGCACTTGTCCCGGGGCGTGGCGGCGCTGCGGCACGAACTCACCTCCAACAAGACCACGGAGGCCAGTCAATGAATATCCACGATGAAATGAGCGACGCCGATGTCCTGCGCGCCGCAGCCGACTGCCTGTCCACGATTCCCATGCCCAGCGCCCCGGATACGGCGGCGATCATCACAACCGGCCGGGCTCGCCGTCGCCGCCGGGTGACCGGACTGTCGATCGCCGGTACCGCAGCGGTCACGGTCGTGGCCCTGGGCCTGTCCGGCGCCTTTGGCGCCACCAGCCATCAGCCCCTTGGCGCCACCAGGCACCGACCCGGTCACCCCGCTCATGCCCAGCTGGCAGCCTGGACGGTCGCCCGGCTGGCCGACGGCAACATCTCCGTCACCATTAACCAGTTCAAAGACCCGGCCGGGCTGGAGAGAACGCTCCGCGCCGACGGCGTGCCAGCCAGCGTCACCTTCGGCAGCCAGCGGAACCCGGCGTGCCATCCTTACCCCGGAGGCACGCTCTCGCCCGGATCCGTACCACCCCCGCCCCTGCGCCCCCCGCCCCTGCTCAAGCAGGTGTTCCCCCAGCCCTACCGGCACGTGGGACCGCCGCCAGGAACGGGCCCTGCGCGCATGGTCAAGGCGACCGGTCCCCCGTCTCCCCCGCCGTCCGGGAACAGGACGGCCATAGTGATCGACCCCTCGGCCCTTCCCCGCAACGCCGGTGTGCAACTGGCCTCCAGCAACGCGGCTGCGGCGGCGCTTCTCCTGCCGGTGGTGGTGTATGCCAGTGCGCAGTGCACTGGTTAGCTGAGCCACCCGTCGATGCCCCGGCAACAATGAGTACGCGACCTGGGAACGACAGACAGCCCAACGGCAAAAGTCGCTTGTCTCCTGGATCGCTACGTAAGGCATGAGCCACAAAACCCAGCTCTGCGTGGCGTTACTGAAGATCACCGATGCGGGTGCGCAAAGCCAATGTCCAGATATTTGCTGGCGCGTGCCGTCTGAGTGCTTCTAGCATCGGCCGGTGATCTATCAGCATCCACTGGCGTTCCTGCTCGGCCTCGAGGGAATCGCCCTGATGCGTGCCTTCAACGGGGATTACGACGAGAAGTTCACGCGCGCCCGGATCGCCGAGATCAGGATGCTGCTGGACTGCGCGGGCCAGTTTGGCGAAGGCGCCGAGACCGCGCCCGTCACGACAGTGGAGGGCTATGCCGCGTGGTCCGGGGACTACGACGAGCCCAACGATCTGATCGAGTTGGAACAGCCGGTGATGCGGCGGATCCTGGACGGGCTGCCGGCCGGTACCGCACTGGACGCGGCCTGCGGGACCGGACGTCACGCGGCCTACCTCAGCTCACTCGGCCATGCCGTGGTCGGCGTCGATACCTGCCCGCAGATGCTGGAAGTGGCCCGGGCGAAGGTCGGTGGCGCGGGTTTCTGCGAGGGCGAGCTGCAGCAACTCCCGGTGGCCGGCCAGAGCGTCGACCTGGTCGTGTGCGCTCTGGCGCTCACGCACATGCCGGATCTGGGCCCGGTGCTCGCCGAGTTCGCTCGCGTGCTGCGGCCCGGCGGGCACCTGGTGATCTCCGATTCGCGCATGAAGTACCGCATCGTTCAGGCGCTGCCCGGCGGTGGCTACGGCTACTTGCCGCACTACAACCGGTTCACCAGCGAGTACCTGGTGGCCGCGCTGCCGCTCGGCTTCCAGGTCCGCCATTGCGAGGAACTGCGGGCCGGGTGGAGCGATCCGGACGACGCGCGGCCACCGGTCCGGATTCAGCCCGCGCACCCGTCGGACATCTGGACGCTCCAGGATTGGTGCCCGGTCGCCACCCAAGCCGCGAGGAACGGCGACCCGGTCCTGATCTTCTGGCACTTCCAGCTCATGCCCGGCGGCGGCTAAGCCGGCCGCAACGCGACCGGTATCCGCCGCAGCCGGTCTGGGTCGGCGACCACGTTGAGCCCGGCGATCCTGAGCAGCTCATTGCGGGTGCCGTTGTCATGTTCTGCCATGTTGTGGGCGGGGTCGGCGCGCTAGCGGGACCCGGTGATGTAGTCGGTCAATGCGGTTCGCTCGGTTTCGAGTTCGCCGATACGGATCTTCACCACGTCGCCGATGCTCACGATCCCTTGCAAGCCGCCATCACCCACGACCGGCGCATGCCGGACTCGGCGCTCGGTCATCAGGCGCATGACCTCCTCGATCGGGGTCTGCGGCGTGACCGTGTGCACTTCAGCTGTGTAGATGGCCGTGACCGGCTCAGACATCACCGCAGCGCCCCGCCGGGCCAGCGCCCGGACGATGTCGCGTTCGCTGGCGATTCCGTCGACCGCGACGCCGTCGTGCGAGACCACGACCGCGCCGATCCGGTGCTCGGCCAGGACCGCCAGCAGGCGCCGCACCCTGGTGTCCGGGGTGACGGTGACGACCTGAGTGCCCTTGACGCGCAGGACATCACTGATACGCATCGGCCCTCCCCAGGCACGCGGCTGATCACGTGCCCGTACCGGTACCCGCAGGCTGGAGTCTTCAATCGCGGTTGCCGGGCAGTTGACCGGTGGCGCTTACGGCGGTCTCGCAGCTGGGGAGCAGGCTCATTCGTTTCTCGCGACCTCGGGTCCGGTGATGCGGGCCAGCAGCGGGAAGGTGGCGGCGATGATGCCGAGGGACACGATGATCCCGCCTGCGGTGAGAAAGTAGTAGGCGGCGCCGGGCGCAACCATCGGGTGCTGTATCGCCCCGGAGGCGTACATCGCGGCGCCGCCGAACCCGGTGCCGATCGCGACCACGGCGACAGCGAGCAACGGTACGGCGCCTTCGAGTGCGACGACGCGGCGCAGCATGGCGAGCCGGGCGCCGGTGAGCCGCAGCAGGCTGAACGGCCGCTTGCGGTCCGCGAGCCCGGCCGCGATGCCCGTGGCGAGCGTGCAGCCGGCGATCACCAGGCTGATCAGGATCACCACGGTCGCGAGCTGCCCTTCGTCGCCCTGCTTGGAATTGTCCCTCTTGATAATGTCGCTCGTGGTTAGCGGCGCGTTGACGACCGGGTAGGCGTTCACGGACTCAAGCAGAGTCCTCGCCTGCTCGATCGTCGGCACGGAACCGTCCGTCGCCACGTCGATGGCGGCCACGCCGAGGCTGTCAATCCCCGAGGCCGGGACATTCGCGGCCGGCCAGGTTATCCCGGTGGTGTTCGTGTAGTTCAGCACGCCATTGGGGCCGAACGCGCCTGCGGGGAATGCCGCCGCTACCGCCCCGGCTGGGCAGCGGCCGAGCACGGGAACGGTCGCGAGCTGGGAGCAGGAGATCACGCCTGCCGGGACCCGGCTGGGCTGGCCGGGCCCATTGCCGCCGGAGCCGCCGGAGCCGCGGAATGTGCCGGGGATGGTCAGCCCCCGGTCAGCACGGACCAGGACCACCCCTTGGACGCCGGGAATCGCGCGCAGTTGCGCGGTGAGTGGCTCGGCGGGCGCGGCTGGCCCCGGGCCCGACACGGCCTGGCCGCCGGGCGACTCGTACGCTATCTGGTCATTCAGCACGTTTGATTTCGCCACGGTGCCCCAGCGGGTGAAGTTCTTGGCGTTCTGCGTACTGATCGCCACCACCGCCACGGTGGTGATGAACAACGCGAGGACCAGGCCGCTGACCGCGCGGAAGGCGGCCCTCGGGTCATCGGCGAGGCGGCGGGCCGCGATCAGCGTGCTTGGGTGGCTGGTCCACCGGGCCATGGCCCTGGCGGCGGCCATGGTGAGCCACGGGCCCGCGATGAACAAGCCGACGAGGATGAGCGCGAAGCTGGACACGAACGCCAGGATCTGCCCGGGAGTGGAGGCCGGTTGGCCGTGCACAGTCCAGAAGCCGAGCTCGGCCAGGCCGGCCAGCAGCGGCACCACCCGCCAGGCGCGCGGCGGCTCCGGTGTCGCCCGGCGCGCGACCCCGAGCGGGGAGATGTGCACCCGGCGCAGCGCCAGCCGGGCCGCCACAGCGGCGGCCGCCGGCACGCCGATCGCGACCGCGAGGACGTCAGCCAGGCTGAGCGACAGTTCGGCGGGGAAGAACGGCTCGCCGATGAACGGGAGACCAGCGACCGGGATGCGCAGTCCGAAGAAGATCCCGAACCCGGCGGCCACCCCCAGTGTCCCGGCCGTGACCGATTCGATGGCGGCGAGCATGGAGACCTGCTTGCGGGTCGCGCCGGTCAGGCGCATCGCCGCGAACCGTTCCTCACGGCGGGCGGCCGACAGCCGGGTCGCGGTGGCGATGAAGAGCAGCACCGGGGTCAGGATGGCCAGCGCCACAACGGACAAGATGAGGTCCATGGCCCTCGCTCCGCCTCCCGGGTCGGCTGGGCTGTAGTCCAGCCCCCCGGGGTTCACCTGGCCCCCGAAGTCGCCGGGCACCACCGTGTTGATTGACGTCACCCGCGCGCTGTTCGGGGTGTGCGCGAGTTGCGCCGGGGCGCGTCCGACGATGATGACCAGCGAGTCCGGCGACGGCAGCGCGGCCTCGCCGATCGCGCCGGCCAGGTGGCCTGGGTAGCGTCCGGCTAGCTGGTCCGCCGGGGTAGTGTGCAGTAGCGCGATCAGTGCGGGCGAGGCGTAGTACTGCCCCGGCGCCGGGTCGCGGGGGATGCCTGGCGGCACCGGAGACGAGGCGCCGGTGGCGGCCACGTCGAACCGGCTGATGCCCTGCCCGTTGAACATGTCACTGCTGGGGTGCCACCACAGCGGGGCGACGCCCGCCGCCGCCGGGCTGGCGGGCACGGACGAGCTGCCGGTCCAGAACCAGGCGTGGCGGTTGTTCCAGGTGACAGCCGCGTTGGTCCCGGCCACGGCGGTCAGCAGCAGGCCGGTGCCCAGGCCGACCGCGGTGGCCAGGATGACCAGCCGGGTGATCGCCTCGCGGCCGCCGCTGACCGCCAGCCGCAGCCCGAGCCCGATCATGGCTGGGCCCCGGTGAGTGTGCCGACCCTGCCGTCGCGGACGATGACCTCACGGTCGGCGTAGGCGGCGACCCGGGCGTCGTGGGTGACCAGGACGACGGTGGTGCCGTGCTCGCGGGCGGCGGCGGTGAGCAGGTCCATCACCAGTTCGCCGGATACCGAGTCCAGCGACCCGGTCGGCTCGTCGGCGAACAGCACTTCCGGTTCGGCGACCAGGCCGCGGGCCAGCGCGACCCGCTGCGCCTGCCCGCCGGACAGCTCCCCGGACTTGCGGCCCTGCAGCCCGTCCAGGCCGAGCACGCCAAACCACTTCCTGGCCGCGGTCATTGCCGGGCCCCGGCGGGTACCGGACAAAAGCAGCGGCAAGGCGACGTTCTCTTCCGCGGTCAGCTCGGGGACGAGCTGGCCGGACTGGAACACGAACCCGAACCGGTCCCGGCGCAGCGCGCTGCGCCGGTCGTCGCTCAGGGCATCCAGCCGCTGCCCGCCGAACCACACCTGGCCCTGTTCGGGGACCAGGATGCCGGCCAGGCAGTGCAGCAAGGTGGACTTGCCGGATCCGCTCGGCCCCATCACCGCGACGATCTCGCCCTGCCGGATGGTGAGCGAGGCGCCGCGCAGCGCCGGGGTGCTGCCGAACGACTTCACCAGGTCCCGCGCCTCGACGATGTACCCGGCTCCGGAGGCTGCCGCGGCGGGGAGGTTCGCGGTCACCGTTGCACCGCCCGTGCAAGCAGGTTCAGCCGGGCCGCGGTGTGGTCGATCCATCGCAGGTCAGCCTCCAGCCGGTAGAGCGCGTGGTCGGCGAGCAGCACGCCGAGCGGCTCCCCGTCCCGCTTGAGTTCGGTGAGCTCGCGCATCCGCCGCAGGTGCGCCGCCCGCTGGGCGTCCAGGTACTTGTCGGCCGGGCGGCCGAGCATCAAGGCGAGCACCACCTTGGCGAACAGCTCGCTGGTCAGGTCCGGCTCCGGCGGGGCCGGCTCGGCCAGCCACCGCTCCACGTCGGCGACGCCCGCCTCGGTGATGACGTACCGGCGCCGTTCCGGCCCGGCCCCCTGCTCGACAGGCCCGGGGATCGCCTTCCCGTCCCTGGCCAGCCGGGACAAGGTCGCGTACACCTGGCTGTAGCGCAGCGGCCTGCCCCGCCCGAAGTACGCGTCGTAGTCCCGTTTCAGGTCATACCCGTGGCTTGGCCCCCGCTCGAGCAGGCCAAGCAAGGTCAGCGGAACAGTCATAACCGAGAGAATACTCCAAGAGTATTCTCTTAGAAAGTAGCTTCCCGCCGAACCCGCGCGGACCGGGCCGACGATGCCTGCCTACGCGACTGACGACATGATGGCTGGCACATGACCTCTTCCGTGGCACGGGCGCAGGCCCCATCCGCACAGCCAATTACGACACGGCGGTCGGCGCGCCGGTCTGTCCGTTCTGCACGACATCAACGATCATGCTGCACTTCTAACTTCGGCCACGCCGGATGGCGGATACGGACCGGCCCAAACTGAGCTCTTCATCGCCGGGGGCTGACCGAGCCAGTAGTTGCCGAGTGCTGTCGCTGCTTGATGAGGTGAAGCCGCGCTGAAGGCTGCGGCTCGTAGACCGTGTCCATGAGCGCGATGCGCGAGGAACTCCATCACCTGGTGGATCAGCTTCCCGAGGCCGGGCTGCGGCCAGCGCTGGAACTGATCCGCGACCGTGTGGCAGAACACCCCGGGCATGAGCGGGATCTGCCGTTCTTCGCATCTTTCCAGGCCCAGCCGGATCTGGCTGAGCGGGCGGAGGAGATTCTCAGCGCCGGACCCGGCAGCTGACATGCTGTTATGCGATACCGGAGTTCCTCCTGGCTGCGGGCAACGTTAAAGATCAGGCGCACCGGGCGTGCGTGGGGCTGCGCCAGGCCGCGGGACCGCTGCTGGTGCCATCCCCGGTACTGGGCGAGATCGGGTACCTCCTTCAGTCGCGGGTGGCAGACGATCCTCGGCCACACCCGGATCAGCACGACGCTGGAGATCTACACCGACACCGACGAGCACGCCCGCCGCGATGCGCAAACCCGGCTACAAAGGCTGCTCGGCGAGGGCCAGAACTAGCTACGTGGCTACAAACTTGGCTACAGACGCCGCTCTGACAATCTTCGAACTGGCTTCTCTGAGGGTGTTTTCCCAGTTCAGGGGCTGGCGCGCCTGGCAGGATTCGAACCCGCGACCCGCTGCTTAGAAGGCAGCTGCTCTGTCCGGCTGAGCTACAGGCGCCTACCGACGTTATTGTGCAGGATCCAGGTCACGCACAGGAAACTTCGCCTGGACTGGCCAGCCAGGAGGCACGTTCCGCCGGGCCAGGACTCCCGCCGCGCGGCGGCGTCAGCCGGGCCGGGACGGGGCCAACTCCAGGTAGGAGACGGCGGGCATGGGGAGGGTGAACTCGACCGCCAGGTCCCCGTCGGCCGGGGCCACCGCGGCGCTGACCGGCCCCTGCCCGGCGAACTTGGCCAGCGCCGCGTCGGCGGGCGAGCCCGGCATGAGCCGGGGGATGATGAAGTTGAGCGTGATCGCCGCCCACAGCGTCAGCACGAACATCAGTGCGCGGCGGAGCAGGTACCGCATCGTTCACCTCCCTCGCGCTCTGCGGGTCGCGGCGGATCCGGGTACTGGGGATCGGGGCAGACGGGCGCCGGGCGGGGCGGGAGCCGGGCGGCCGGCCCCGCCGGGAGAGCGGATCCCGGCGGGGGAACGCGGGCTGCAGGGGGCGTGCTCGCGTCCGGCCGCTGACCGGGGGGTGCGCCACGGCTGGGGGGGATGGGCCGTGACGGACCCCGCGGCAGCTTCTGACTACCGCAAAATCGCCAAGTTATGCGGCTATGTGCGGGTCAGGTGAGTGATGATCATCAGCGGGGTGGACCGGTCCGGCGGCGGCGACCCGTAGGGGGCGGGCGGTGCGTAGGGATGGGCCGCGTCCGGCCAGCCGGTGAACTCCTTGGTGCTGTACTCGCCCCAGGTCGCGCCGTAGAACAGGGCGATCACCGGGACCTGGGTCACCATGACCTGCTCCAGCGCGTCGGTGTCCTGCTTCTGCTGGGCCGGGCTGGTGGTGGACTGCAGCGCGGTCAGCACCGAAGTTGCTCGCGGCCGGCTGGCCGACCGGCGCGGCGGCCGAGCTGCTCAGCAGCGCGTTCAGGTCGAGGTAGGGGCTGCCGGTGCCGCCGAAGGCGCCGATCGCCGCGTCGAAGTGCCCGGTCTGCAGGTCGCTGTAGTAGGCCGCGTACTGCGGGGTCTGGATAGACGCGGTGATGCCCAGCTTGGCCAGTTGCTGCTGGATCACCTGCGCGCCCTGGAGCCAGTCGGTGAACCCGTCGGGCGTGATGATCGTCATCGTGACCGGCTTGCCACCGGGGCTGGTCAGCTTGCCGCCGCTCATCCGGTAGCCGGCCCGGGCGAACAGCGCCGCGGCCTGCTGCGGCTGGTAGGACACCTTCCCCCCGCCGGGGAGGGAGGGAGCCAGCCACCGGCGCATGCCCGGCAGCAGCATCCCGCTCTGGCTGGCCGGCCGCACGTAGCCGTCCTCGGCCTTCTGGGCAATGGTGGCGCGGTCGTCCGACAGGCCCTGCCGGAACGTCATGGAGCTGAACGGCGCCTGGGTCAGGTTCAGGTACAGCGTGATGGTCCCGCCGGGCGGGAACCAGTACCTATTCGCCCCCGGGTCCTTGTTCACCCAGGACTGGTGGATGTTCGGCACGAACAGCGTGGACCAGTCGTAGTTCCCGCTGGCGAGCATGAGCTGTGAGGTCTGGTTGCCGGTCAGCGCCGGGAAGACCAGCCGCGCGGCCGGCGCCTGTGACGCCTGCCAGCAGTCGGGGTTCTTCACCAGGGTGTACTGGTTCGGGGTGAACGACTCCAGCTTGTACGGCCGGAGACGACCGGGCTGGTGTTGGTGAACGTCACCGGGTTCGCGACCTTGGACCAGGCGTGCTGCGGAACGATCAGGGTCTGCGCGATCGACTGGGCGAACGGCACGTCCGGGGCGGTGAACTTGAAGGTGACGGTGCTGCCGCTGGCGGTGACCGAGGACAGGTGATGCGACACGCCCGCGCTGTCCAGCGCGGCGTGCGACTTCATCAGGTCGAAGGTGTACACCACATCCGCCGCGGTCACCGGCTTGCCGTCGCTCCACCGGGCGCCGGGCCGCATGGTGAAGCGCAGCGTGGTGTTGTTCACGAAGGTGTGCCCGGTCGCGAGGAACGGCGTGTAGGCGCCGTTCAGCGGGTTCACGTACTCCAGCGGCTCATACATGTACGGGGTGCCGCTGCGCTGGTTCGGCGAGAACGGGTTGAAGTTGTCCTGCAGCGTCGGCGATCCGTTGTCCACGGCGATCGTCAGGGATCCGGACCCGGGCGCCCCGCCGCCGGTCGCGGTGACCCCGCTGCTGCATGCGGCGGCGAGGAGCGCGGCGGCCTCGGCCGCCACGATGGCCGGGATTCGCGCGCCCGGCAGCCGCAGCTTGCCCGCAGTTCCAGGTGAACCGGCATCTCGATGGTGCGGCTGGGCATGGACGGCTCCGCGATCCGCTCGCGGAGCAGCCGGACGGCCGCCTCGCCGAGGCGGCGCATGGGCTGCACCACGGTGCTGAGGCTGGGCCTCAGGTGCTCGCCGAGCTGGATTCCGTCGAAGCCGGTGATCGCGACGTCTTCGGGGATGCGCAGGCCGGCGCTCTGCAGGGCGGCCATGGCCCCGATCGCCGTCTGGTCGTTCGCGCAGACCACGGCCCGCGGCTGGCGTCCGGCGGCCAGCAGCGCCGCGGCGACCCGCCGTCCCCCGGCCGTGGTGAAGTCGCCGCGGAAGGCCGGCTCGTCCGGCTCGGCCAGGCCGCGTTCGCGCAGCGCCGCGCGGAAGCCGTCGAACCGGGCGGCGGAGTCCGGGGAGCCGGCCGGGCCTGCCGCGAAGGCGATGTCGGCATACCCGTGGTGGCCGGCCAGGTGCTCGGTGATGGCATAGGCGCCGTGCTCGTTGGCCGCCGACAGGTGGTCGAGCTCCCGGCTGGCCCCGCCCCGCCCGGTGTCGGCGGCCAGCAGCACCACCGGTATGCGCATCGCGATGTGCTCCAGCACGTTGACCGGCACGGTGCGGGCCAGTACCACCAGCCCGTCGCAGCGCCCGGCCACCGACACCACCAGGCCGACGTCGTCGCTGGCGTGGCTGGCCGCGATCAGCACCGCGTACCCGCTGCGGCGGGCGGCCCGCTCCATGCCGCGGATCACCTCGTCGTACCAGTACATGGCGTCCCCGTCGGCGATGTCCTGGTCGCCGACGAGGTCGGGGAAGCACAGGCCCAGCACCCCGGTGCGGCGGGCGGCGAGGTCCTTGGCCGCCCCGCTCGGCACGTAGCCGAGCTCGGCTACGACCGACAGCACGCGCGCGCGGGTGTGCGGCAGGACGCGCTCGTTGCCCGACAGCACCCGGGACACGGTCGCGGTCGACACCCCCGCCACCTTGGCGACGTCGTAGACGGTGGGGGTGGCCCGCACGCTGTCTCCTCAGCTTGTGTATGCGCTTACGTAAGCGCATACACAAGTATCTTCCTCCGGTCGCCCGATGTAAACCCGGCGGCGGGCCATGACGCCTGTCATGGGCGGGCCGGGAGGTTATTCACTGGCCCGGCCACGGCGGCGAAACTAACGTGAACGTGGTGCCGGCCAGCGCGCGCCACGGGCGCTGCGGCGAGCCCGGCCGGCCGCGGGCCAGGCACCGTCCCTGAGCAGACCTGCCGCCGCGAGGAGGACACCGTGACCGCGGCCAACCTGGTGGTCGGAATCCTGGTGCTCGGCCTGGTGATCTACCGCCAACTGATACCCCGCCGGGTCAGGTCGAGCATGCGCATCCCGGTGATCCTGGCTGTCATCGGGCTGGTGCAGACCTACCAGTTCTTCCGGGCGCAGCACATCGACGCCACGCTCTACGCGGAACTGGCCGGCAGCCTGGTGCTGGCCGCCGTGTTCGGGGTGGCCCGCGCCATGACCGTGCGGCTTTCGTTCCGGGAGGGGCAGTGGTGGTCGCAGGGCAACTGGCTGACCGCCATCCTCTGGGTCGTGTCGCTGGCCGGGCACCTGGGCTTCACCGCGCTCGTCGGCGGAAGCTTCACCCTGGTCCCCGGCCCGCACGCGCACGCCAACGTGGGCGATGCCACGATCCTGCTCTACCTGGCCGTCACCTACGCGGTGCAGCGCCTGGTCGTCCAGGCGCGCTGCCAGCGCATCGCGGTCCCGGCCTGACCGCCCGCGCGCCCCTGACGGCGGCCCCGCGGCGCCGCCCCGGCACCCCGCCCGGGCGGCGCCGCCGTGCACCCGCCCCGGCCCCGCGCCGTCCGGGCGCCAGCCCCGGGCGGCGGTGCGCCGGCGGTCTATGGTGTACCGCGGCCGGAGCGTTCGGCATGATAAAAGTGCACCACACGGCAGGGCCGGTGCTTCCCCGGCCACCTGGCGTCGCGCAGTGCCCGAGGAGGTCACCATGCACCAGCCGCCCATTCCGCACGTTGCGAACACGGATCCGGAGATCGCGGACCTGATCAACGCGGAGGCGCGCCGACAGTTCGAGAAGATCCGGCTGATCCCGTCCGAGAACTACGTGTCCACCGCGGTTCTCGAGGCATCGGGCTCGGTCTTGACCAACAAGTACTCGGAGGGCTATCCCGGGCGCCGCTACTACGAGGGCCAGCAGGTCATCGACCCGCTGGAGGCCCTGGCCGCGGAGCGGGCGCAGGCGCTGTTCGGCGTGGACCACGCCAACGTGCAGCCGTATTCCGGCTCGCCCGCCAACCTGGCCGTCTACCTGGCCTTCCTGCAGCCGGGCGACACGGTCATGGGCATGGCCCTGCCGGCCGGCGGCCACCTCACCCACGGCTGGAAGGTCTCCGCGACCGGCAAGTGGTTCCACGCGGTGCAGTACGGCGTCCGGGCCGACACCGGCCGCGTGGACCTCGACCAGGTCCGTGACATGGCGCTGGCAGAACGGCCGAAGATCATTTACTGCGGCGGTACGGCTATACCCCGCACGATCGACTTCCCGGCGTTCGCCGCCATCGCCGGTGAGGCAGGAGCAGTCCTGGTCGCGGACATCGCGCACATCGCCGGCCTGATCGCCGGCGGCGCGCACCCCTCCCCGGTCGGGCACGCCCCGGTGATCACCACGACCACGCACAAGACGCTGCGCGGCCCCCGGGGCGCGATGATCATGTCCACTGCGGAGCATGCGTCGGCCCTGGACAAGGCCGTCTTCCCCGGCCTGCAGGGCGGGCCGCACAACCACACCACGGCGGCGATCGCGGTCGCGCTGCACGAGGCGGCGCGGCCGGAGTTCAGCGCGTACGCCCACCAGGTCGTGGCCAACGCCGCCGCCCTCGCGGACGCGCTCGCGGCGCGCGGTTTCGACCTGGTGTCCGGCGGCACCGACAACCACCTGATCCTCATCGACCTGACGTCCAAGGGCATCGCCGGCAAGCCCGCCGCCAAGGCGATGGACCGGGCCGGGCTGGAGACCAACTACAACACCGTGCCGTTCGACCCGCGCAAGCCGTTCGACCCGTCCGGGGTCCGGATCGGCACCCCGGCGATCACGACCCGCGGGCTCCGGGAGGAGCACATGCCGCAGATCGCCGCCTGGATGGACGAGGCGATCAGCGCGGCCCTCAAGGAGGACGAGCAGGTCATCGACCGGATCGCGGCCCAGGTGCGCGAGCTGCTGGCCGGCTTCCCGATGGCGGGCTGGTCCGAGCCCTAACCGCGCCGCCGGCGGCCGGGTCTGCACGGGCCCGGTGAGCCAGAATCACCACAAACCGGGCACCGGAATGGTCGGGAGACGTGAAGAGCCCGGCCGGGCAACCACGGGTGAGCGGTGCTCTGGTTTGGAGAGCGGTGCTCTGATAGGCTGGGCGCGTGAATGCGGGGCGCACGGCGCGGGAACGGGTCCGGGCCGAACTCACCAGGGAGATCACCGACATCGCGCGGCGGCAGCTCGCCACCGAGGGGGCGTCCGGGCTGTCGCTGCGCGCGGTCGCCCGGGAGATGGGCATGGTCTCCTCGGCGATCTACCGTTACTTCCCCAGCCGGGATGACCTGCTGACCGCCTTGATTATCGACGGCTACAACGCGATCGGGGCGGCCGTCGAGAAGGCCGAGGCCGGCTGCGCCCGGGACGATCACGCGGGCCGGTGGCTCGCCGCCTGCCGTGCGGTGCGGGCCTGGGCGCTGGCCAACCCGCACGAGTACGCCCTCGTCTACGGCTCGCCGGTGCCTGGTTACCGGGCGCCGGAGCAGACCATCGGCCCGGCGTCGCGGGCGGCGGCGGTGCTCGGCCGGATCATCGGCGACGCATACCGGGCCGGGCCGGGTTCGGGTGGCCCGGGTTTGGGTGGCCCGGGTTCGACGATGCCGGGTTTGGGTGGCCCGGGTTCGACGGTGCCGGGTCCGGTGCGGCCGGGCGTTGCGGCGGTGGGGTCCCCGGCGCCGGGTGCGTGGCCGGCGGTGCCGGGGTCGTTCGGGCCCGATGCCGACCGGTTGCGCGCGGCCGTGCTGGCCGGGGTGCCCGACCACGTCGCCGCCGGGGCACTGGTCGCCTGGTCGGGCCTGTTCGGCGTGGTGAGCTTCGAGCTGTTCGGGCAGTTCGAGAACGTGGTCACCGACCGGGACCCGTTCTTCGATCACGCCGCTGCCATGCTGGGGTGCCTCGCCGGCCTGCCCGCCTGAACCCCCCGCGGCGGCACGCTGCCAGTCCGGCCCCGCCCTGCCGCATCCCCATTGCCCCGGACCGGGGCTCCCTTTACGAATCCCGGCTCGCCCCGGCCGGGCGATATCGACGGCTCCGGTGCGCAAATCATGGTAATCCGGACGACAAAGCGACTGGAACCCGCGAATTGTCATGCGGGTTACGGAAAGGGGTATCACTTCGGGATGGAGGTGTTGTTCACGCGACGCGCGGCCCGGATGGGGCACCACGGGACGGGGGAGTCACTCCGGGCGGCAGCGGCGGGAAGGGGGTAGCCGGGAGGGGAACGGCCCGGGATCAGGCGGCCTGGACAAACCGCGACAGGCTACGGGAAAGGGGTGCGAAACGGGTGTCATTCAGGTCAAATGCCCTGGTCACCGCCCATGCGTTCATCCCTGCGGCCAGCACGGGCCCTGCCGCGTGCCAGCGGCGGATCCCGCCCGGTGGGCCATGCATGCGAGCCCGGGTTGCCCCGAGGATCACGGGAACCACCTGAAGTTCGTTTAGCAAAATAATTCAGGACTTTAAGACAAGAGCAACTCTTCCAACTCAAAGCATGACTGCGTCATAGCGGGTGCGGGCTGGCTTGAGCGGCAATGTATGCTGCTTTCCGAATATCGAGCGGTTCGCCGAAATCATGGCTACATACGGCGGCCCGGGAATTACGCGAGACTGCACCGACTGCGTACTGCTTAATGTCACTGGCGACAGTTGCCCACGGCCACGGGCTCGGGGGAAGAGCCCGCCGCGCCGCCGGGTGGCGCCATGACCGCGAGACGGCATACACGGGGGGAGCCGATCATGGTCTTCGCGATCGTCTGGCACAAGCGCGCCCTTGCCGCGGGGGCGGTGCTGGCCGCCACGACCCTGTCGGCGGCCGGCGTGGCCGCTGCCGCCGGCCATCAGCCGCCGGGCCGTCCCGGCGGCCCGGCGGCACCGTTGCCCGCTTCGACGGCAACCCGGCAGGTCAGCTACCGCGGGTACGTGTTCCAGATCCCGCGTGACTGGCCGGTGATCAACCTGGCGGACCACCCGTCTGCCTGCGTGCGTTTCGACCGGCATGCCTTCTACCTGGGGCAGCCCGGGGCGGTCCAGCACTGCCCGAGCGGGCTGGTGGGCACCACCGAGGCGGTGCTCGCCGGGCCGGCCAGCGCCGCCGTGCCCGGCGCCGCGGCCGGGAGCGTGGAAGACCCCGTCGCGCACCGGATCGTGGCCACCGCGCCGAGAATCTCGGTGACCGCCACCTACCAGTCCGACCGCGGCCTGATCCTGGGGATACTGCGGTCCGCGGGCCTGCCAGGCCCGGCCGTCGAGAACCCGGCCGGCATCTCGATGGGCAGCCTGAGCGCGGTGCCCACCGTCCCGCACAGCGCCACCAACTTCACCGGCCTGGGCTTCGACGCATGCACCGCGCCCAGCCCGGCCGCGATGACCGCCTGGCTGGCGCGCTCGCCCTACCAGGCGATCGGTATCTACATCGGCGGCTCCGACCGCGGCTGCGACCAGCCGAACCTGACCGCGTCCTGGGTGAGCCAGGAGGCCGCGGCGGGCTGGCACTTCATCCCGCTCTACGTCGGCCCGCAGGTGGCCTTCCGGGGAGAGGTGACCGACCCGGCGAGCCAGGCGGTCAGTGCCGCGCAGGACGCGGTGGTCCAGGCGAGGTCGCTGGGGTTCGGCCCGGGCACTCCCATCTACTACGACATGGAGGCCTACGGGCCGGACAGGTCCACCGCGGCGCTGGCGTTCTTCACCTCGTGGACCACCGAGCTGCACTCGCTCGGCTACCGGTCGGCGATCTACAGCAGCTCGGACTCGGGCATGAGCGACCTGGTCAGCAACTACGCCAGCGCCGCCGATGCGATGCCGGACGTCGTCTACGACGCCCTGTGGAACGGCACCGCCAACACCGCCGACCCCAACATCCCGTCCGCTGACTGGGCGAACCACCGGCGCGTACACCAGTTCTCCGGCAACATCACCGAGCGCCACGGCGGCTACTCGATCAACATCGACAAGGACTTCCTCGACGTGCAGGTCGGCGGCGGCGGAGGCGGCGGGGGCGGCGGCGGCGGAAGCCACGGGAACGGCCGGCCGACCCGCCAGGCGTCCCGCGCGGTGAGCACCGCCGGCCGGGTGGTGTACTCGTTCTTCGCCGGCCACGACGCGGCCCTGTGGTCCACCGCCTACCGCCCCGGCCAGGGCTGGTCCGCGCCGGTCAGCCTGGGCGGGACGCTGCAGGGGCAGCCCTCCGCCGTGACCACGGAAACCGGGGTCACCGTGTTCTGGCGCGGCGCTCACGGTGGCCGGCTCCACTACGTGTCCACCACGGGGGGCGCCTGGTCGGCCGTGCGGCAACTGGCGATGGGCCCGCTCGGCACCGCGCCGCGCGCGGTGTCCACCGACGGCGGCAGCGTGTACGTGTTCTGGCGCGGGGTGAACCCGCAGCAGCTGTGGAGCGCCCAGTACCACCCGGGCAGCGGATGGCAGGGCCCGAAGCTGCTGGCCAGCGGCCTCGCCTCGCAGCCGGCCCCGGCCGTTTCCGGCGACGAGACCGTCAGCGTCTTCTGGAAGGGGACCGACGGGAGGCTGTGGCGCATGTCGCGGCGCCTCAGGCACTCCTGGCGCGCGCCGTCGGCGCTGCCCATGGGCCAGATCAGCACGGCACCGGACGCCACCGGGCAGCACAGCGGCAAGATCGACGTGTTCTGGGGCGGCACCGGGGCCGGCAGCGTCTGGCACGCCAGCTACACCCGCGGCCGCGCCTGGAACAGCCCGGTGCGCGCGGGCGGCGGAATGGCGGGCCAGCTCACTGTGGTGGGCTCGGCGCCCAGCACGGAAAGCGCGTTCTGGAAGGGGCGGGGCGGCCTGCTCTGGCGCTCGACCAGCCAGGGCGGCGGCTGGGGAGCGGCCGCGGCGATGCCACTCGGCGCGATCGGGACCAAGCTGGAGGCGGTCGGCCAGAGCAACGGTGTAGTGGACGTGTTCTGGCGCGGATTGGACGGCCAGCTGTGGCATTCCCGCTACTACCCGCAGGACGCACGGTGGACGATACCGCGGGCCCTGGGCGGGAGCGTGCGCTGACCTGGCCCGCCCGCTGGTGTCGTTTGCGCCTGGCGGTGGCGGGTAACCTGGGCCGGGTACGGCCGGGAAAGACCGGCCCCGACGGCGCGCTTTCGCTGCAGTTCCCAGGTAGCCGCGATAGCGTGGCCAGGATCGCAGCCCGGAGGCCGCCCCGCTTCCTGCCGCCAGGGCTTCACAACCTAAGGCTGCCGGCTCCACCCGAATGGCCGGCCTCCCGCGACAAGGATGCTGCATGACAGTCGGATCGTCACGGATAGGCATGGCCGTAAGACGCAGGCTGCAAACCCAACTCGGCAAGCGGTTCAGCCGGTTCGTGCTGGTCGCGGTCGGCGCGGTGATCGCGAGCCAGATCATGCTGACCGTGTGCCTGGGTCCGCTCGGCGTGACGGCCGGGAAGTCGGCGATAGCGGCCTGGGCCACTGGCGCGATCGTCAGTTACTTCTTGTCGCGGTGGGCCTGGGAGCGGAAGGGCAAGCCGGACCTGCTAAGGGAGACCCTGCCGTTCATGATCGTGGCCGTCGGCACCGCGATCGTGCTCACGCTCACCACCAAGTGGGCCAACGAGCAGGCCATAGACATGGGGCTCAGCCACGCGAAGCGGGTCCTGTTCGTCGACGCGGCTTACCTCATCGCCAACTGCGTGACCTTCCTGACCCGCTTCGTGATCTTCCACTACGTCCTGTTCAGGGACCGCGGCGCGAAGGTCACGGAACTGGTCGCCGAGCTGCCGGCGTCAGAGCGGCCCGGGGCAAGGCCGGCCAGCGCGCGGCTGCCGGCAGCCAACGGCACGGCGGCCAGCGCGGCGGCATCGCATGGGACGCCCAACGGGGCGGCATCCCACGGGGCGGCAGTCAATGGGGCGGCAGTCAACGGGGCGGCGCCCAACCGGGACGCCGCCGCCTCTCACGAGGACGCTGCCCCGTCCCCGGCCGGCGCCGGCTCGGAGCCGTTGGCCTGAGCCGACTCGGGTGCGCGGCTGAACGCGTCGCCGGCCTGGGCGGCCGGTGCGGCTGAGTGCTCGCCGGCCAGGCGGCCGGAGCGCGGCGGGACCGTGCTCACCGGGCCCGGCCCGCGGCGGCGGCGCTCGCGCCACCAGGTACCGAGCACGACGCCCGCGTACTTCAGCCCGTAGATGGCGTTGTGCCCCTTCTTGCTCTCGCCGACCTGGCGCTTGTGGATCGTGGCGGGCACCTCGGTCACCCGGAAGCCGTGCGTGAGCACGGCGATAAGCAGCTCCGATGACTGGTACTGCGGCTGCTCGAGGTGGACCGTGCCGGTGACCTCGGCGCGCATGCCGCGCAGGCCGAACGAGGAGTCGGTGATCCGCTGCCCGGTCAGCATGCTGATGGTCACGGCGAACACCCAGGTGCCCAGGCGGCGCACCGGGTCCTTCGTCTCCTGGCTGCCGAGCTTGCGCGACCCGGTGACGAAATCGGCCTCGCCGGCCACCACGGGCGCCAGCACGCGCTCCATCTCGGCGGGGTTGTACTGGCCGTCCGCGTCGGTGGTGACGATGTAGGCGGCACCGCCCTCACGGGCCAGCCGGTAGCCCAGCCGCAGGGCCGCGCCCTGCCCCCGGTTCACCGGGACGTCGGACACGAGCGCGCCGTGCGCGCGGGCCTCGGCCGCCGTGCCGTCCGCCGAGCCGTCCGACACGACGATGGCCGTGGTGGCCAGCCCGCACAGGGTGGGCGGCAGCGCGTCCACGACGGAGCCGACCACGCCTTCCTCATTGAACGCCGCAATGACGATGGCGACCGGCGGCAGGGCGGCCCGGTCACCGGCGTCGGCGAAGAACGCGGTCACTGCGGCGGCGTCGACTGCCTCGTCCGCGCGTGGTATGTCGGTCACTGCACAGCCTTTCCGCCGGAAGCGTGTGGCCCGGCCGCGTCACCCGCGAACTCCGGCCACACGGTGGCGATGCCTGACTTCAGGTCGTGCGTGGGCCGGTAGCCCAGGGCACGCGCTTTGGAGATGTCCACGATGACCGCCGGCATCTCGCCGGGCTTGGGGGCGATGTTCTCGACCGGGATCGGCGCACCGGTGACGCTCCGGGCGGCGGCGATGATGTCGTTCACGGTGACCGACTCGCCGGCCCCGACGATGATCGAGCCCGTGCTGCGGCTGCGCCACGCCAGCAGGATCGCGGCCACGATGTCGTCCACGTGGATCAGGTCGCGCACCTGGGTGCCGTCGCCGTACACCTGGACCCCGTGGCCCTCGCGCGCGGCGCGCATCAGGCGGGGCACGAAGCTGTCCTTGTGCTGCATGCCGGGCCCGTAGACGTTGGAGAACCGCAGCGCGCACCCGGCGATCCCGTAGGCCGCGCTGTAGCAGCTCACCATCATCTCCCCGGCCGCCTTGGTGGCCCCGTACGGGGTGAGCGGGCGGAGCGGGACGTCCTCGGTGATGACGGCGCTGCCCACGTCGCCCACCACGGCGTTGGTCGAGGCCAGGATGAAGCTCCCCACCTCGCGGGTGCGGGCAAGCTCGAGCAGCGTGGCGGTCGCGTGCACGTTGGTCTGGTATGTCCCGGCCGGATCCTCGAGCGAACGGAGCACCGATGTCACCGCGGCCAGGTGGAAGATCGTGTCCGTGCCTGGGCTGACGGCCCGGGCGGCGACAGACTCGTCCCGCAGGTCGCCGACCACCGCGCGCACTCCCGGCTCCGTCGGCTCGAGCAGGTCTGCCACGGTGACCTCGGCCCCGGCGTCGAGCAGGGCACGGACAAGACGCCGCCCGATGAACCCGGAACCACCGGTCACCAGCACCCGGGAACTATGTTCAGCCCTCATATGTTCTCCGTTCGCGATTGGGACATCACGGTTGTGCTTCACTCGGTTCTACCGGGATCCTGCGGGTGGTGCTGCCCGGTCAGGTGAAGCCGCCTGGTGTTACCCAGCCTTGGTGAACCCTGATCTTCGGAGCCTCCGCTGCGGCCCTCGGCCGGCTGACAGCGATCTGGGCGCTCGCGAGCGCCAGTCCCCGCTGCACCGCCTGGCAGCCGGGCTCCGGCTGCCGCGCAGCACGTCCCCGGCCCAGGCCGCGGGCGCACCTGCGCGTGGACAGTGTAGCCGCAGGCTGTTAGTGCTTCCCGGGGAAGCGGGGGAGCCGAACTGTGGACCGCCCTCTTTCGTCCATCGTGACGGGTGCCCTGCCCAGTCGGTACATAATGACCACAGCAGGTAACACGGCCACGCGGAAGGACGGTTTTCACCAGGAGTGACCGCGCGACGTCAGTTACCGGGGGGGCGGACTTGTGCCAGGCCGGTGTGATGTGCGCCACGGCTCTGGTGCCAAGCCCACCAGAGCCCCGGCGGGGCGACGGACAGTGAGGCGGGCGTTGGAAGGGCGATGAGCGAGGGTCAGGGAGTAACGGCTGCCGCGGCGCGCGACGCGGGGGCGGGGCGTGCTGCTGGCACGCCGCCCGCCGGCCCGCCCCCCGCGCCCGCGGCCGGCGTGACTCCGGGGGCTGGCGTGACCCCGGGTGCTGCCGAGGCCCCCGGTGCTGGCGGGGCCCCCGGTGCTGGCGCCCCCGGCCCGGCCACGCCCCCGGCCGCCCCCGCGGGCGCACCTGCGCCCGCCCCCGCGGCCACGCCCCCGGCCACGCCGCCGCCCGCCGCCGCGGCCAAGCCTCCGCCCGCCCCCGCGGCAACGCCACCGGGTGACCGCACGCAGGGCGCCCCGGAGCCTGCGGAGAACGAGGAGATCGAGCCCCACGTCCGGGTCGATGCCCGGCTCATCGAGTCCGCGATCCTCGCGTTGCGCCGGCCCATCGTCGCGGCCTCGCTGCCGCTGGAGGCCCCCGGCGTGGAGGAAGCGCGGCTGGAGCGGCACAAGCTGCTCAGCCAGATCGACGACTATCTCCTGCCACGGCTGCGCGAATCGGGTGCTCCCATCCTGGTGGCCCTGGTCGGCTCGACCGGCGCGGGCAAATCGACGCTGGTCAACAGCATCGTGGGCGCGCACGTCAGCATGACGGGCATCCGCCGCCCCACGACCAACAGCCCGGTACTCGCCTGCCATCCCGACGACGTGGGCTGGTTCGCGGAGAACGTCTTCCTGCCGACCGTGCCGCGAGTGCGCCAGGAAGGACTCGCCCGCGCGGGCAAGGATGGCCTGCTCGTGCTCGCGGCGAACGAGGGCATGCCCAAGGGCGTGGCGCTGCTCGACACCCCCGACATCGACTCGGTGGTGGAAGCGCACCACGACTTCGCCCACCAGTTCCTGGACGCCTCCGACCTGTGGCTGTTCATGACCACGGCAAGCCGTTATGCCGATGCGACCGTGTGGGAACTGCTCCAGCACGCACGGGACCGGGGTGCCGCGCTGGGCATCGTCCTGTCCCGTGTCCTTCCTGCCGCCGGACCGGAGGTGGTGGCGCACTTCCACGCGATGCTGGAGGCGAACGGACTGCGCGGGCAGCAGCGCTTCGTCATTCCCGAGACGGTCCTCATCGACGGGAAGCTGCCGCCCGACATCTGCGCGTCGGTGCGGGAGTGGCTGGCCGACACCGCCGAGCAGCCTGACCGCCGGGTGGCGGTGCTCACCCGCACCATGTCCGGGGTCCTGGACACGTTCCGCACCCGGGTGCCCTTCCTCGCGGCCCAGGTGGAGGACCAGGTAGCGCTGCGGGCCGGCCTGACTCGCGCGGTCACCGGGGCGTACCAGGGGGCCCTGGAGGAGATCGACCGCCGGCTGCAGGACGGCTCGCTCATGACCGGGGAGGTGCTGGCCCGCTGGCAGGACTTCGCCGGCGCCGGGGACATCCTCCGCACCCTGCAGTCGCGGCGCGGCAGCAGGCAGCGGCGGCACCGCGTCCCGGCCCGGGCGCAGGCGCTGAAGATGGCGGCGCGCACCGCGATCGAGTCGCTGATCACCTCGGTCGGTGACCGGTCCGCGGAGAACTGCCTGGCCCGCTGGCGGGACAACCCGGCCGGCGCGGCCCTGCTCGACCAGCTCGCGTCCGGTGCCGGTGCCGAAGCCTGGCAGGGGTCGGAGTTCGCCGCCGAGGCGGGCCTTATCTTCGGCTGGGACACGCCCGCGCGCGACACCGCCGCCGACAGCGACCCGCGTGACCGGATCGCAGCCCTGGGCCGGGCGTCACCGGACCTGGCGCCGCACGCGGCCCGTGCCGTCAGCGCCTGGCAGGACCAGGTAGGCCGCCTGGTGCAGGCGGAGAACGTGACCAAACGCTCCATCGCCAGGGCCGTGTCCCTCGACGACGACTCGCTGGCCACAGTGCTCATCGTCAGCCTGCTCGGCGCGGGCGACGCTGAGGAAGGCACGGCCACCGCCCCCCGCCGGCTGCTCACATCGCTGTTCGGCGCCGGGCCGCTGCGCGACATCATGGCGCGCACCCAGGCGGACCTGCGGCACCGGATCACGCTGATCCTCGACGAGGAGATGCGCCGGTTCGCCGACGTGATCGACGCGGTGGGCACCCCGGATGCCGCCGCCAGCCTGCACCTCTACCAGGCGACGTACGCGCTCGAGGTCGCCCGGTGAGCGACGTCGCGCAGCAGGGCGTGCTGGCCGGCCCGGCCTTCCCGGGCGGTACCGCCGCGGCCCCGGGGGCGGGCCTGTCCGATCGCCTCAGCGCCCTGGCGCGGCTGGTCCAGATCGGCTCGGCCCGCACCGGGGCGGACGGGTTCGGCGCGGACCTGCTCGCCGACACCGAAGACCTGCTGGGGCGGGCGGGGGAACGGCTGCGGCTGTCCGCGCAGCACACGATCGTGGTGCTCGCCGGCGGCACGGGCAGCGGCAAGTCGTCGCTGTTCAACCGGCTCGCCGGGGCGCAGTACTCACCGCCAGGGGTGCTCCGCCCAGCGACCAGGGAACCGCACGCCTGCGTCTGGGGCATGGAGGGCGCCGGGCCGCTGCTGGACTGGCTCGGGATCAAGCCGCGCCGCCGGTATGCCCGGTCCAGTGCGCTGGAGGAAGGCGAGCGCGCGCTGACCGGCCTGCTCCTCGTCGACCTGCCCGACCACGACTCGGTCGTCGCCGGCGGGTCCGCCGAGGTGACCCGGCTGGTGGCCCAGGCCGACCTGATGGTGTGGGTGCTCGACCCGCAGAAGTACGCCGACGCGGCCGTGCACAGCCGCTACCTGGTGCCGATGGCCGGGCATGCGTCGGTGATCGCCGCGACGCTGAACCAGGCGGACCTGCTCGCCCCCGGGCAGGTCGATGACTGCGTTTCGGACCTGCGCCGCCTGCTGGATGCCGAGGGGCTGCACGACGCCCGGGTCCTGGTGACGTCGGCGATCAGCCGGGACGGCGTCGCCGACCTGCGCCGGGCGCTGATCGAGACGGTGATCGCCAGGCAGGCCGCGGTGCAGCGGATCGGGGCCGACGTGGACGCGCTGGCGGCCCGTTTCGCCCCCTACGCGGGCGATGCGGACGCGCGGACCCGGATCAGCGCCGCCGCGCAGGCTCCGGCCGCGGCCGACGGCCCGGCCGTTCCCCCGGACGGCGCCGCGGACACCGGCGCGCGCGCCGGCCCGGACGGCGCGCCGGACGGCGTCTCCCTGGACGCAGCGGCGGGGCCCGTCGCCGGGCCGTCCCGGGCCGCCCTGCCGGCCGCGGTCACCGATGCGCTGGCCGGCGCGTTCGCCATGGCCGCCGGGGTGAGCGGGGTGGGCCGGGCGTTGCAGAGCGCGCGGGAACTGCGGGCCGTCGACTACGTCGGCTGGCCGGTCGCCTGGCTGGCGGACCGGGTGGGCCGCCGCGACCCGGTGCGCAAGGCCCGGCTGGGCACGCTCTGGGAGGAGCTGCGCGGGGTGTCGGCGGGCGCCACCGGCGCTCAGCAGGCCGAGATCAGCAACGCGGTCACCGCGCTGGCCGACGAGGCCGGCCGGGGGCTGCCTGGCCCGTGGCAGTCCAGCGTCCGCCACGTGGCCAGGTCGCGGGCCCGCGAGATCCCGGCCGCGCTCGGCAGCGCGATCGCCGACTCCCTGCCCACGGAGAACAGCGTGGCGCCGTGGTGGCGGCTCGTGGCCGCGTGGCAGGGCCTGCTGCTCGGTGCCGCGGCGGTGGGCGTGGCCTGGCTGGTGACGATCATCGTCCTCGGCGCCCTCGGTGCCGCGCCGCACGCCCCGCTGCTGCTGCGCGACGTCAGCCTGCTGCCGTGGGTCGCGCTGATGGTGGCCGCCATCCTCCTGCTCGGCTGGCTGACCGCGGGCGGGTGCATGGCCCTGGTGATCCGTGCCGCGGAACGGGAACGCCAGCAGGCCGAACAGGCGATGCGCGCGCGGATCGCCGAGGTGGCGCACCGGATGGTGGTGGCCCCGGTGGAGCGTGAGCTGTCGGAGTTCGCCAGGTTCCACGACGAGCTGGCGGTCGCGCGCGGCGCGGCCGGGTTACTCCTGCCCCGGCCCCGTCAGGGCTGAGCGCGCCCGCCGGGAAGCATTCTTCCGCTCCGGAGGTTCATCTGTAATGATGTAATCTCAGTAACGGAGATGACACAGCGAATGCAGCCCCCGCTTGACGCGTACTCCCAGATCGTGACCGGGGTGGCGGCTGAACTCACCGGGAAGGTGGCCAGCCTGCGCGTGCCCCGGCGGGGCGCGGGCCGGGCCGGGGAGAGCCTCGGTTCCGCGGTCGTCTACACCAGCGACGGCTTCCTGCTGACCAACGCGCACGTGGTGGGCAGCGCGCAGTCCGGCACGGCCTCCTTCGGTGACGGCACCTCCGCGCCGTTCACCACCGTCGGCGCCGACCCGCTCTCCGACCTCGCGGTGCTGCGGGCGGCCGGGCCGACGCCACCGCCCGCCAGGCTCGGCGAGGCCGACGAACTGGTCGTCGGCCAGCTCGTGGTGGCGGTGGGGAACCCGCTCGGGCTGGCCGGGTCGGTCACCGCCGGGGTGGTCAGCGCGCTCGGGCGGTCGCTGCCCACCCGCAGCGGCTCGGCGGCCCGCCTGATCGAGGACGTGATCCAGACCGATGCCGCGCTGAACCCCGGCAACTCCGGCGGGGCGCTCGCCGACAGCCAGGCCCAGGTGGTGGGGATCAACACCGCGGTGGCCGGGGTGGGCCTGGGCCTGGCCGTTCCGGTCAACGCCACGACGAGACGGATCATCTCCACGCTGATGCAGCACGGCCGGGTGCGCCGCGCTTACCTCGGCCTGGTGAGCGCGCCCGCGCCGCTGCCCGCGCCGCTGCGGCAGCGCTTCGGCCGGGCCAGCGGGCTGCGGGTGGCCGAGGTCGTGCCCGGCGGCCCAGCCGACCGCGCCGGGCTGCGCGCCGGGGACCTGCTGCTGACCGCCGGCGGCAAGCCGGTGGAGAAGGCCCAGGACCTGCAGCGGCTGATGTTCGGCGAGGCTATCGGCCGCCCCATGGCGATCACCGTGATGCGCAACGGCGCGCTGGTGGACGTCATCGCCGAGCCGTCCGAACTGGTGGCCGCCTGACCGGTGCCGGGCCCGCGGGGTGCCGGCCGGCGCCTGCGGGCCGCTCTCCGCATGGCGTCCCCGCGCGGATTTTCGCACATTACGCAACCGCCCTCACCAGCTCATCCACAGGTGGCCCTTTTTCGTACGGCTGTCCACAGGCGGCCGGTCCCGGGTGGCCCGGGCAGCACCGGCGCGCGAGCGTGGTGCCCAGCCGGCCCCGGTTCCGGGCCGCCGGCCCGGAGCGGGCGTGGTCCGCACCGCCCTCCTCCGGAGGACACAGGAAAGGACCGAGAGATGTTCCACGACGCACAGGTGTACCTGTCCGGGTACGTGGCCAACGAGCCCAAGGTCAGGAAGGTATCCGGCGATGTCTCGTCGCTGAAGCTGCGGGTGGCCTACACGGTCCGCCGCCGCGACCGGGAGACCGGCGAGTGGTCCGACGGGCCGACGACCTTCGTCAACGTCCAGTGCTGGCGCACCCTGGCCGACAACGTGTTCATGTCGGTGCACAAGGGGGAGCCCGTGCTGGTCATGGGGCGGCTGCAGATGAGGCGCTTCGAGGGGGCCGAGGGCACGCCCAGGATCGTGGTGGAGATCGAGGCGTCGTCCGTCGGCCACGACCTCACCCGCGGGGTGGCGCAGTTCTCCCGCACCCGGTGGCCATCGCCGGCCGCCGCCGAGGCCACCGCCCAGCCCGGCACGGCGGAGCCTGGCCCGGCGGAGCCCGGCCCGGAGGAGCCCGGCGGCGAGGAACCCGGTGAGGGCGGGGAACTGCCGGCCGGGATGGCACCCGGTGAGCGGCCCGCGACGGCCATCGGCGCCGGGGTGCCGCCGGGCCGCGAGATCGTGGCCGAGACGGCCGTGACCGAGCTGGCCCGGGAGCTGAGCGAGCGCCACGGCGCGGCCGCGCTCGCGGACCCGGGTTTCGCCGGCGCCGACGAGGAGGCCGTGGCGGCCGGGGTGGGCGTGCCGGCCTGACCGCTGTTCCCGCGCCGGGATCCGTGGCTGGCCTGGCACGTGCCCGCATCGCCAGGCGCACAGCCCCGGCGGGCGCCCGCATCGCCAGGCGGACAGCCCCGGCGGGCGCCCCGGGCCGGCCTGGCCGCCCGGGGCGCCCGCCGGGCCGCCGGCGCGGCCAGGTGGCGCCGGGCCGGTCTGATCCGGGCGGCCGGAGCCCCTACCCTGGAGGCATGCCCGAGTTCATCTACCAGATGCGTGCTGTCCGGAAGGCCCACGGCGACAAGGTCGTCTTGGACGCGGTCACGCTGGCGTTCCTGCCCGGCGCGAAGATCGGCGTCGTCGGCCCCAACGGCATGGGGAAGTCGACCCTGCTGCGGATGATGGCAGGCGTGGAGCAGCCGTCCAACGGTGAGGCCAGGCTGATGCCCGGCTTCACGGTCGGGCTGCTCGCCCAGGAACCGGAACTGGACGACACCACCACGGTGCTCGGCAACGTGGAGAGGGGCGTCGCCGAGACCAAGGCGCTGCTGGCGGAGTACAACGCGGTCGCCGAGAAGATGGCCACGGACTACTCCGACGAACTGCTCGAACAGATGGGCCGGCTGCAGGAGCAACTGGACCACCGCGATGCCTGGGACCTCGACAGCCAGGTCGAGCAGGCCATGGACGCGCTGCGCTGCCCGCCCCCCGACGCGGACGTGAGCGTGCTGTCCGGTGGCGAGCGCCGCCGCGTCGCCCTGTGCGCCCTGCTGCTCGCCCAGCCGGACCTGTTGCTGCTCGACGAGCCGACGAACCACCTCGACGCCGAGAGCGTGCTGTGGCTGGAGCAGCACCTGGAGAAGTATGCGGGCACGGTGGTCGCCGTCACCCACGACCGGTACTTCCTCGACAACGTGGCGCAGTGGATCCTGGAGCTTGACCGTGGCCACGCCTACCCGTACGAGGGCAACTACTCGACCTACCTGGAGACGAAGGCCGGGCGGATCAAGGTCGAGGGGCAGAAGGACGCCAAGCGCCGCAAGCTGCTCGAGGACGAGCTGGAGTGGGTCCGGTCGAATCCGCGGGCGCGGCAGGCCAAGAGCCGGGCCAGGCTGCAGCGTTATGAGGAGATGGCCGCCGAGGCCGACGCGCGGCGCAAGCTCGACTTCGAGGAGATCCAGATCCCGCCCGGCCCGCGGCTCGGCCGCCAGGTGGTGGAGGCGGTGCACCTGGCCAAGGGCTTCGGTGACCGGGTGCTGTTCGAGGACCTGAGCTTCTCCATGCCGCAGGGCGGCATCGTCGGCATCATCGGCCCGAACGGCGTGGGCAAGACGACCCTGATGAAGATGATCATCGGGGACGAGGAGCCCGACGCGGGGACGATCACGGTCGGCGACACGGTCCAGATCTCCTACGTCGACCAGAACAGGGCACGGATCGATCCGGCTAAGAACGTCTGGGAGGTGATCTCCGACGGCGAGACCTCGATCCGGGCGGGCCGGACCGAGATCCCCAGCCGCGCCTACGTGGCCGCGTTCGGCTTCAAGGGGTCCGACCAGCAGAAGCCGGCCGGGGTGCTGTCCGGCGGCGAGCGCAACCGGGTGAACCTCGCGCTCACCCTGAAGCTGGGCGGCAACCTCCTGCTGCTGGACGAGCCCACCAACGACCTGGATGTGGAGACGCTGTCCTCGCTGGAGAACGCCCTGCTCGACTTCCCCGGGTGCGCGGTGATCACCAGCCACGACCGGTGGTTCCTCGACCGGGTCGCCACCCACATCCTGGCCTGGGAGGGCGGTGCCTCCTGGCTCTGGTTCGAGGGCAACTTCGAGGGCTACGAGAAGAACAAGATCGAGCGGCTCGGCCCCGAGGCCGCGCGCCCGCACCGCGTCACCTACCGCAGGCTCACCCGCGGCTGACCCGCCGCCCCGCGAGCCCGCAACGCCCCGGCTGGCCCGTCCCATCTCCATGATCGCGATGGGCTCGGGGCAAATGGAGCCGCCGCAACCCACCATGATCGGCGAGAAAGGCGCGCGGGGCGCCACGCCTGGACGCCGTGACCATGGCGGGCCCGGCGCTGCGGCGCCAATCCCAAGATCATGATGGCGTTGGCGGGAACACCTTAAACATCCGTCACCTGACCGATGTCTCGCTATGCAACTTTCATCAGAATTTGTCGCGCAAGAGATGGTTGTGCCAGTGTGATCGGATCTGCCGGGCTGGCTGTGCAGGCCGACATGCGCTCTCGGGACCGGCTCACACCCGGGACCCGCAAGGAACACCGATGGACATCAGGGTGCCCGGCGGCAGGGCGGGTGCCGCCCGCTCAGGTGGGCGTCAGGCCCAGATCTGGCCCGCCGGACTCGCGCGGGCGGTTCACCAGGCTGTGCGCGGCCATGACGAGGTAGTCCCAGAACCGGGCGTCGTGCGCCGGATCGAGCCCGAGCTCATCGAGGGCGGCGCGCATGTGCCGCAGCCAGGCGTCGCGTTCGGCCTCCCCGATGGAGAAATGCGCGTGCCGCATGCGCAGCCGGGGATGGCCGCGCAGCTCGTCATAGGTGCGCGGGCCGCCCCAGTACTGCATGAGGAACAGCCGCAGGTGTTCCTCGGCGAGCGTCAGGTCCTTGCTCGGGTACACCGGCCGGAGCAGCGGGTCGGCGGCGACGCCCTGGTAGAAGCTGTGCACCAGGCGGCGGAACGTCTCCTCGCCGCCGATCGCGTCGTAGAAGCTGGCCGGCTCTGTTGTCGTGTTCATGCTGGCGTCCAGGGTACGTCCACGCGCGGGCGCTCCGGCCGGGCGCGGCGGGCGGCGATGACGGCCCAGGGTGATGGTCACCGGACGGCCACAGTTTCGCCATACCATTGCCAGCCCGGCTGTCCTATATGCAACATGCACTAAGGGTTTGGGTCTAGTGTGCATGCCGCACAACGACCGGTATCAGCCCAGGATAAATATTGATTTCACAGATTCCGATTCTCGCTGAGCAACTCTCAAGTTACATTGAGTTGTATCACCGGCCGTGGGGACGGGCCAGCGCCGAGGGAGAGGGGCCCGGAATGTCGCAAGGCGCCGCCGAAGCCGCACGTGGTGACGAATACGCAGACCTGTCTCTGCCGTCCGGGCAACCCCCCGCGCCACCGCCATCTCCACCTGCTCCTGGTGTCCTGGCCCGGCTGGCCGGGGGGGAAGCGCGCCAGGAGACCGCGGCTGCCCGGGAGACCCGGGCAGCCGGGCTGGTCAGCGGGCTCACGCCGGCCCAGATAGCGGCCGAGATCCACGAGCGGTGCGGCTCGGTCGCCGGGACCAGCCGGATCCGCGCCTACCGCCTCGCGCTGGGCGTGTCCCTGGCCGACGTGGTCGCCCAGATCCGCGCCTGGTACGCCAGCGAGGGGCGGCCGGCGCCCCGGTTCAGCGAGACGCTGCTGTCGGCCTACGAGAGCGGGCAGAAGCGCCCGGGCCCGGAGTACCTGCACTACCTCTGCGCCGTCTACCGGGCCGAGCCCGTCGACCTGGGCTACCCGGGCCAGTGCTTCTGCGGGCGGTCGCATCGCGTCGGCCCGCGGGCCCGCACGGCCAGCCAGGCCGCCGGGCAACCGCCCGCCGGCGCCGGCGAGCAGCCGGGCACGGATGCGGTCGCGGTTGCGCACCCGATGTGGGCGCGCCCCGCGGGCGCCGGCCAGGCCGTCCTGCTGACCGAGGAGGGCCCCGGCTGCCTGCCGGACCCGCGGGAGGCGGAGGACGACGACGATGTGGTCCGGCGGGCCCAGTTGCGCATGATCGCGGACGCGGCCACCGGGGTGGACAGCCAGTTCCTCGGCGCGGTGGAGCGGATCCGGCGCCGGATGGATGAGGCACTGGCGGGCGGGACCGTCTCGGCGACGATGCTGGACCAGTGGGAGGAGACCACGGCCGGCTACGGCCGTCAGTACCTGACCGTGCCGCCGCTGCGGCTGCTCTGCGACGTCCTGCTGGACTTCGGTGACGTGCGGCGGATGTGCGAGCACCGGCAGCCGCTCGACTTCAGCGAGCGACTGTGCCGGCTCGCCGCCCAGCTTGCCGGGCTGGCCGGCATGATCATGATCAATGTGGGCCATCAGCGGCTGGCCAGATCCTTCTTCCGCACCGCGCGCACCGCCGCCGACGAGACCGGGGACCGTCCCCTCCGGGCCTGGGTGGCGGTGCGGGAGGCGCTCGTCCCGCTCTACTACGGCGACCCGGCCGAGGCGTGCGCACTGGCCCGGGCGGGCGCTGGCCTGGCCGGGCGCAACGCCTGCGTGGCCGCGACGATGGCGCCGGTAATGGAGGCCAGGGCGCTGGCCCGGGTGGCCGCCCGGCGCGGCGGCACGGCGAAAGCGCAGGGGCTCCGCCGTGCGTCGGCGCTGCTCGACAGCGCGCACGAGGCGTTCGACCGCCAGCCCGCCACCGACCATGCCGACACCGCGTTCGGGTACACCGAGCGCCAGTTGCTGTTCCACGAGGGCGACACGCTGGTCACGCTCGCTCATCATCAGGGCGCGGAGAAGGCGCTGACCAGGGCGCTGCGGCTGTACTCCGCGGAAGAGGTGCTGGACAGGTCGCTGGCCACCCTCGGCCTGGCCCGGTGCCACCTGGAGGCGGACGAGCCGGAGGCGGCGCTCCGGCTGAGCAGGGAGACTCTGTTCGCGGTGCCGCGGGAGCACCGTTCCGAGATCATGGTGCGCGCGGCGCGGTCGCTCGGCGACTCCGTGGCCGGGCGGCACGGTGAGGGCCTGGCGGTGCGCGAGTACCGCGAGGCGCTGGTCAGCGCTTGAAGACCGTGCCCGGCACGGACCCGGCGCGGGTCCGCTGGGCCGGCTTCCGGCTGCGCTTCCCGTGATATCACGGGAAACGGTTCCACAAACCAGGGCAAAACGGGGCAGCGAAGCGACCGTTTCGAATGACATGTGCCGCGACGGGCTGGCAGGAAGGCGATGCGGGGTGCGCGCAGGCGGTGCGAGTCGGGGGATCCGGCGGGTGGTGGTGCGGGATGTTAGAGCGTTCCCGTCACGCCCGTTAGGCTGTGCTTGGCATAAGCACCCCAGGCGGGAGGCGGCGTGCGACGGGTATTGCTGCTCAACGTGACGTATGAACCCCTGACCACGGTGGGCCTGCGCCGTGCGGTGTGCCTGGTGCTCGGCGAGAAGGCCGAGGTCGTCCACGATGATTCGGGTGGCATGCTGCTGCGCTCCACGTCACTGGTGCTCGCCATGCCCTCGGTCATCCGGCTGCGCCGCTACGTCCGGGTGCCGTACCGCAGCCGGATCCCGCTCACCCGCGGCGCGCTGATGCGCCGCGACAACTACCTGTGCGCGTACTGCAGCCACCGCGCGGAGACCATCGACCATGTCGTCCCGCGGAGCCGGGGCGGCGCCCACACCTGGGAGAACTGCGTCGCCTCGTGCATGCGCTGCAACCACAGCAAGGGTGACCGCCTGGTGGAGGAACTCGGCTGGACGCTGCGCTGCGCCCCGGCCGTGCCGCGCGGCCCGCACTGGCGGCTGATCGGGGCCATGTACGACGGCGACCCGCAGTGGGCCGCCTACCTGGCCGAGCCCAGCGCCGCCTGACCGGGACCGGCGGGACCGCCCGCCCTGGGGTGTTACGTTCACTTTCAGGCGGCCGTCCGCGCGCCGCCCCGCCCCGCGCCAGGGAACGAGCAGGAGCACCGCATGCAGCGCGACATCTTCGCCAGCGAACACGACGACTTCCGGCAGCTGGTCCGGGCCTTCATCGCCAAGGAGGTCACCCCCTACCACGAGAAGTGGGAGGAGGACCGGATGGTCTCCCGGGACGTCTGGCTGGCGGCGGGCCGCGCCGGGCTGCTCGGCATCGAGATCGAGGAGAAGTACGGCGGCGGCGGGACGCAGGACTACCGGTACTACCTGATCCTCGACGAGGAACTCGCCCGGGCGGGCGCCACCGGCCCGGGCTTCGCCGTGCACAACGACATCAACGGCCCCTACTTCCAGCGTCTCGCCACGCCTGAGCAGTGCGAGCGGTGGCTTCCCGGCTACTGTTCCGGCGAGATCATAACGGCCATTGCCATGACCGAGCCTGGCGCCGGAAGCGATCTCCAGGGCATGCGCACCACCGCCGTCCGCGACGGCGGCAACTACGTGCTCAACGGGTCCAAGACGTTCATCTCCAACGGCCAGCTGGCCGACCTGGTGATCGTCGCCGCCCGGACCGACCCGGACGCCGGCTACCGCGGGATCAGCCTGCTGGTGGTCGAGCGCGGGATGCCCGGCTTCGAGCGCGGCCGCAACCTGGAGAAGGTCGGCATGCACGCCCAGGACACCTCGGAGCTGTTCTTCCACGACGTGACCGTCCCGGCCGGGAACCTGCTCGGCGAGGAGGGGGGCGGGTTCGTGGCGCTGATGCAGAACCTGCCGCGCGAACGCCTCGCCATCGGCGCCACGGCCCTGGCCGGCGCCGAGACGGTATTCGCCACGACACTTTCGTATTGCAAAGAAAGAGAGGCCTTCGGGCGGCCGATCGGCAAGTTCCAGCACAACCGGTTCGTGCTCGCCGAGATCGCGACCGAGCTCGCGGTGGCCCGGGCGTTCACCGACAAGGCGGTGCTGGAGCACAACGCGGGCAGCCTGTCGGTGCCGGACGCGGCGATGGTGAAGTGGTGGAACACCGAGCTGTGCAACCGGGTGGTGGACCGGTGCGTGCAGCTCTACGGCGGGTACGGCTACATGAGCGACTACCCGGTGGCGCGGGCGTTCACCGACAGCAGGGTGCAGACGATCTTCGGCGGCACGACCGAGATCATGAAGGAGATCATCGGCCGGGACCTCGGGCTCTGACCCCTTGTGACGCTTCGCCGCAGAAACAGCCGTACGCTGTCATGGATGGCTGTCGAGCCCAGGACGGAGCGCGCAGGTGACAGATCCGGATCGCGAGCTGGTCATCCCCGACGGCGGGTTCTGGCCGGCCCCTGAGGTTCCCCAGCCGAACATCTACCCGATGGAGTGGCGGGTGGAGACCGACAAGCTCGCCGCCATCTACGAGAAGTCCAAGCGGGCCGCCTGGAACCCCGCCGACCTGCCCTGGGACGGCCTGCGGGCGGAGGACTTCACGGCCGAGCAGCGGCTCGGGATCATGTACTGGTTCGCCGTGCTGGCCAACTTCGACGCCTCCGGCCCGGCCGTGTTCGCCCGGGCCACCATCCACGCGTTCGAGCAGCACGAGGAGGACCCGGTCCGCAAGTGCTTCTTCTCGATCACCCGGGACGAGATGAACCACGAGGAGTGCTGCCAGCGCAGCATCGCGCGGCTGTGGCCGGGCGGGCCGCTGGACTGGCAGCCGCGGACCCCGCTGGAGCGGGCCGCGCACAACAACATCTCCTGGCTGTACCACAACGGCGGCCGGTACTGGACCGGCTACAACAAGGCCGTCGGCAAGTACTCCCTGGCCGTGCTGTTCACCAGCTTCATGATGGGGGAGATGGCCGCGTCCACCCTGTTCCGGGGGATGGCGTCGGGCACCACGCACCCGGTGTTCTCCGAGATGTTCGCCCGGATCGGCCGGGACGAGTCGCGCCACCTGCAGATCTGCATGACGATCCTGGACAACGAGTGGCCCGGCCTCACCGAGGACGTCAAGGACCAGATCACCCGGCAGTTGCGGGCCGGCTTCGTGTTCCTGTCGATGATCCTCTGGGAGCCGCCGGAGGGGTTCTGGGAGCTGCCGCCGTACTTCATGGCCAACCACCGGGTGCTCATGCGGCTTGCCCGCGACGGCGGCCTCGGCGTGCTGTCCTACGACGAGCAGGCGGAGAACTGGCGGGTGGCGATCGCGCGCGTCCGGGCGATCGTGAACCGGTGGGGGATCGCGTTCCCGGCCATCCCGGAACTCGACATCGAAGGCGTGGACGTGGCCGACGACATCAACCCCGAGGACATCATTCCGGTCTTCTGACATCCCGGGCACCGCGCACGCATTCTGTGAAGCGTTGGTAACGCACCGGCGTCCGTTTGCGATTCACGAGGTAGACGCGGCCGACGTGGGTACCCCCGAGCTCACGTCGTCCGCGTCTTCGCGTGCCCCGGCGGGCGGTCGCCGGTAGTTTTCATCTATGACCGACACTCAGCTGGCGTCCGCGGGCCAGCACGGCGGCGTGCCCCCGGGCGGGGCACCCTTCGGCCGGATGCTGACCGCGATGATCACGCCCTTCAGCGCTGACGGGACACTCGACACCGACGCGGCCGCCCGCCTCGCCACCTACCTGGTGGACGAGATGCGCAACGACGGCCTCGTCATCAGCGGCACCACCGGGGAGTCGCCGACCACCTCCGACGCGGAGAAGGACCGCCTGCTGCGCGCGGTCATCGAGGCGGTGGGGGACCGCGCCACGATCGTGGCCGGCGTCGGCACCAACGACACGGCGCACACGTGCGAGCTTGCCACGCAGGCAGAACGCGCGGGCGCGGACGCGCTGCTCCTGGTCACGCCGTACTACAACAAGCCACCCCAGGAGGGGCTGATCGCGCACTTCACCGCCGCGGCGGACGCGACCGGGCTGCCCTGCATGCTCTACGACATCCCCGGCCGCACCGGCACGCCGATCAGGACCGAGACCCTGATCCGGCTGGCCGCCCACCCGCGGATCGTCGCGGTCAAGGACGCCAAGGGCGACTTCGGCGCGACCTCGCAGGTGATGGCCGCCACGGACCTGGTGTTCTACAGCGGGGACGACATCCTCAACCTGCCGTGGCTGTCGGTCGGCGCGGCCGGGTTCGTCAGCGTGGTCGGGCACGTGGCCGGCGACCGGCTGCACGACATGATCGACGCGTACCGGGCCGGGCGGGTGGACGAGGCCCGGCAGCTTCACCTGGACGTGCTGCCTGTCATCATCGGGATCATGACCCGCACACAAGGAGCGATCATGACGAAGGCCGCCCTGGGCCTGCTGGGCCTGCCCGGCGGGGTCACCCGGCCGCCGCTGGTCGACGCCACGCAGGCCCAGACCGACTTGCTGCGGACCGACCTGGCGGCGGGCGGCGTGAAGCTCCCGGGGACCGCGTGAGCCACCCGCACCCCGAACTCGGCCGGCCCGGCCGGCTATCCCGGGGCGGCCTGCGCATCGTCGGCCTCGGCGGCCTGGGGGAGATCGGCCGGAACATGACGGTGTTCGAGCACGCCGGGCGCCTGCTGATCGTGGACTGCGGCGTGCTGTTCCCCGAGCCCGACCAGCCCGGGGTGGACCTGATCCTGCCCGACTTCTCCAGCCTGGAGGGGCGGCTCGGCCTGATCGAGGCGCTGGTCATCACGCACGCGCACGAGGACCACATCGGCGCGATCCCCTACCTGCTGCGGGAACGCCCGGACATCCCGCTGATCGGCTCCAAGCTGACCCTCGGCCTGGTCGGTGGCAAGCTCACCGAGCACCGGATCACCCCGCGGACGGTGGAGGTCGCGGCCGGCGCGCGCCAGTCGTTCGGCCCGTTCGACTGCGAGTTCCTCGCGGTCAACCACTCGATCCCGGACGCGCTCGCGGTCGCGATCCGCACCCGCGCGGGCATGGTGCTGCACACCGGCGACTTCAAGATGGACCAGCTGCCGCTGGACGGGCGGCTGACCGACCTCGGCGGGATCGCCCGGCTCGGCGTCGAGGGCATCGACCTGCTCATGTCGGACTCCACCAACGCCGAGGTCCCGGGCATCGTGACCAGCGAGCGCGAGATCGCCCCGGTGCTGTCGGAGATCTTCGCCTCGGCCCGGCAGCGGATCATCGTCGCCTGCTTCGCCAGCCACGTGCACCGCGTCCAGCAGGTTCTCGACACCGCAGCCGAGCACGGGCGGAAGGTCGCGCTGGTGGGCCGGTCCATGGTGCGCAACATGGGCGTCGCCCGGGACCTGGGCTACCTGCGGATCCCGGTGGTGCCCGGCGGGCTGATGGTGGACATCAAGGAGGCCGAGGAGCTGCCGCCCGAGCGGATCGTGCTGCTGTCGACCGGGTCGCAGGGCGAGCCGATGTCCGCGCTGTCGCGGATGGCCGGCCGGGACCATCAGATCCGCGTGGCCGAGGGCGACACGGTGATCCTCGCCTCGTCGCTGATCCCCGGCAACGAGACCGCGGTGTACCGGGTGATCAACGCGCTGACCAGGTGGGGAGCCAAGGTCGTGCACCGGGGGAACGCCCTCGTCCACGTCTCCGGCCACGCGTCCGAGGGCGAGCTGCTGTACGTGCTGAACCTGGCCCGCCCGCGCAACTTCATGCCGGTACACGGGGAGTGGCGGCACCTGCGCGCCCACGCCCGGCTCGCGTCGCTGACCGGGGTGGCCGACGACCGCATCGTGATCGCCGAGAACGGCATGGTCGTCGACCTGGTCGACGGCAAGGCCTCGGTCGCCGGCGCGGTCCCGTGCGGCTACGTGTACGTGGACGGCCTGTCGGTGGGGGAGGTCACCGAGACCTCGCTGAAGGACCGGCGCATCCTCGGCGACGAGGGGTTCGTCTCGATCGTCGTCGTGGTGGACTCGACCACCGGCAAGCTGGCCGCCCCGCCGGAGATCCACGCCCGGGGCTCGGGGATCGACGACGCCGCGTTCGGCGCGGTGATCCCGCGGATCGAGGAGTCGCTGGCGGCCGCGGCCGCCGAGGGGATCAACGACTCCCGCCAGCTCAGCCAGCTTGTCCGGCGGACCGTCGGCCGGTGGGTGAACGACACCTACCGGCGGCGCCCCATGATCATCCCAGTGGTGATCGACGTCTGACCCGGCCGCGGCCGCGGAACTCCCGGGCGGCCCGGCACGTTGAGCCCGGTGCCCTGGGGGGCCGGGCCGGCGCCCCGGTTCGGGGTGCTCCGGGGCGCTGAGCCGGCGCCCCGGCGCGGTTAAGCCGGGCGCGATGGGCCCGGCGTGTCCTTCGCCCGGATCCGGGGGTTGTGGTTACCGTGGTCATCATGGCGGCCCGTGTCCCCAAGACCGGTACGCCGCAGAGCGGCAAGCGCCCGCGGGGCGGGACGGCCTCCCGGCCCCGGTCCGCGAGCCCTGCGGCGCGCCAGCGCACGAGCAACAACAGCCGGGCGCCGTCCCGGGGGCGGGGCGCCGCGCCGAAGGGGCGCCAGGGATACGGGAACCGGCGGGGCAGCACCGGCCGCCCGCCGCGGCGCCCGGCGGCCAACCCCTTCGTGATCCTCTGCGGGTGGGCGGTACGGGCCGTTGCCGCCGCGTGGATGGTGATCGCGCACACCGTGGGCGCCGCCGTGCGCGCGCTGGGCCGCCACGCCGCCGACCTCGACCCGATGCACCGCAGGGACGGGATCGGCCTGGGCTTCCTCGGCGCGGCGGTGGTGGTCGCCGCCACCACGTGGCTGGGCATCGGCAACACCGCCGCCCGGCTGGCGGGCGACCTGACCAGCGGCGCGTTCGGCTCCATGGCCTGGACTGTGCCCATCCTGCTCGGCCTGCTCGCCTGGCGGTACCTGCGGCACCCGGACCGGAACGCGGAAACCGCGCGGATCACGATCGGCGGGCTCGCGCTGACGGTCGGCGTGCTCGGCCTGGTGCACATCGCGCACGGCACGCCGTCGCTGAGCGATGGCTGGGGGGCGATCCGGTCGGCCGGCGGGCTGATCGGCTTCCTCGCCGCGCAGCCGCTTGCCGCGGTGCTCACCCCGTGGATCGTGGCACCGCTGCTGGCGCTTGTCTGCGGCTTCGGCCTGCTGGTGATCAGCGGCACCCCGCTGCACCGGGTGCCCGAGCGGTTCACCGGCCTGCGTGCGGGCCCCGGCGACGCGGCGGACGCCGGCGGCACGCCCGGCCGTGGCGCGCGGCCGGGCCGCAGGCGGCCGGCCGCGATCGAGGCGGGCGACCACGTCAAGCCCTACGACACGCCGTTGCTGGGCGGGACGCGTCCCGGGCCGGGCAAGAAGGGCCCGGTGCTGGAGGAACCGTCCCGGACCGCGGGCTCGGTCGCCGCCGAACTGGGCGCCGCCGGCGAGGACGAGGGCCTGCTGGACGCGCTGGGGTTCGGGCCGCCGGGCGGCGGGGCCCCGGGCACGGGGACCCCGGGTGCCGGGCGTGCACCGGGGCAGGCGGCCGGCCCGGGTGGCGGCCGGGGCGAGCAGCTCATGCTGGCCGGGGCGAGCGACGCCAGCTACACGCTGCCGCCCGCGGCACTGCTCAAGCCGGGGTCGGCGCCCAAGGCGCGGACCCGGGCCAACGACGCGGTGGTCGCCGCGCTCACCGAGGTGCTCGAGCAGTTCGACGTGGACGCCCGGGTCACCGGCTTCACCCGGGGGCCGACGGTGACCCGGTACGAGATCGAGCTGGGGCCCGCCGTCAAGGTGGAGCGGGTCACCCAGCTGACCAGGAACATCGCGTACGCGGTGAAGAGCGCGGACGTGCGGATCGTGTCCCCGATCCCCGGCAAGTCCGCGATCGGGGTGGAGATCCCCAACACCGACCGGGAGATCGTCAGCCTGGGCGACGTGCTGCGCTCCCCGGTCGCGATGACCGACCACCACCCGATGGTGGTGGGCCTGGGCAAGGACGTCGAGGGCAGCACGGTCATCGCCAACCTCGCGAAGATGCCTCATATCTTGATCGCCGGCGCGACCGGCGCCGGAAAGGCACTGGCCCTCGACACACCGATTCCCACGCCCCAAGGCTGGACGACTATGGGCGAGATCCGGATAGGTGACCGGGTCTTCGATGAGCAAGGGCAGCCGTGCCTGGTGATCGGGGCGACGCCCGTCATGGAGGGCCGGCCGTGCTACGAGGTTGAGTTCTCTGACGGAACCATCATCGTCGCGGACGCCGAGCACCTGTGGCGGACAAGCACGGCCGCAGGGCGCCAGCAGCGAGCGCGGCCTGCCCGAGGTGCTCCGTACTGGCCTGCCGAGGGCATCCACCACGTCGCCCAGCGGACAGCCGAAGTTCTTGCCGAGCCTGATCGGCTCACCGGCACCGCCGAGGTGATAGCCGATGTGGGTGACCAGTTCCGCAACGCGGTCTACCGGGCCGTCATGGACCTCCCCAAAGAGGGGCGCGTCATCCGGCCCACGTACCGGCGGGCCGGGCGCGAGGTCGGGTTCTGGACGCAGGCATACTCCCGTCACCTTGTTTACAAGGCGCTCGCGGAACGGGTCGGTGCGCCTGCTGGCAGCGGTCGCGTCCGACCGATCGATGCCGAGCCGGTTACTACCGAGCAGATCGCCGGCTCGCTGCGCAACTGGGGACGGTTCAACCACTCCGTGACGCTGTGCGGGCCGCTGCAGTACCCCGAGCGGGACCTCCCGGTGGCGCCTTACACATTCGGCTGCTGGCTGGGCGACGGGACCACGATGGGTGCCGGTTTCACCAGTGCCGATGACGAGATCCTCGACCATATCCGCAGTGACGGATACGTGATTACCCGGGGGACCCTCGTCCCGGCGGCCCCGCCCCGTGCGCCCTACCGGACCCTGGCTGCGATCTTCCGTGAGCTGGGGGTCAAGCACATTCCTGAGGCATATCTGCACGCCTCTGTTGCGCAGCGCCGCGCCCTGCTGGCGGGGCTGCTCGATACCGACGGCTACTGCAGCCTCAGGGGAGCGGTTGAATTCACCTCCACCAACCGGGATCTCGCGTACGGGGTACTGGAACTGGTGCTTGGCCTGGGGCACAAAGCCACGCTGAGAACCAAGCCCTGCCGGGGCCGTACCGAGAAAACGTCAACTGCTTACACCGTCGGCTTCACCACGCATGAGCCGGTGTTCCGGCTCAGCCGGAAGGCGGCGCGCCAGGGCCAGGCGAGGCCGGGCAGCACAGCGCGGCAGCGATACATCGTCGACGTGCGCCCCGTCGGCTCGGTGCCGGTCCGCTGCATCGCGGTCAGCAGCCGCAACCGGATGTACCTGGCCAGCCGTGCTTGTGTCCCCACACACAACTCGACCTGCGTGAACGGGCTGATTACGTCGATTTTGCTGCGGGCGACGCCGGACGATGTGCGGATGATCCTGATCGACCCGAAACGGGTGGAGCTGTCGCACTACCAGGGCATCCCGCACCTGATCACGCCGATCATCACCAGCCCGAAGAAGGCCGCGGAGGCGCTGGGCTGGGTGGTCGGCGAGATGGACCGCCGCTACGACGACCTGGCCGCGTCCGGGTTCCGGCACATCGACGACTTCAACAAGGCCGTGCGCGCGGGAAAGCTGGCCCCGCCGGGCAGCGAGCGCACCTACCTGCCCTACCCCTACCTGCTGGTGATCGTGGACGAACTGGCCGACCTGATGATGATCGCGCCCCGGGACGTGGAAGACGCGGTGGTCCGGATCACCCAGCTGGCCCGGGCGGCGGGCATCCACCTGGTGCTCGCCACCCAGCGGCCGTCGGTGGACGTGGTTACCGGGCTGATCAAGGCCAACGTGCCGTCCCGGCTCGCGTTCGCCGCCGCCAGCGCCACCGACAGCCGGGTCATCCTGGACCAGATCGGCGCGGAGAAGCTCATCGGCCAGGGTGACTCGCTGTTCCTGCCGATGGGGGCGAGCAAGCCGCTGCGGCTGCAGAACGCGTTCGTCTCGGAGAAGGAGATCCGGGAGATCGTCGCGCACTGCCAGAAGCAGGCCCAGCCGGACTACCGGGCGGACGTCGCCGCCGCCGAGAAGGCGCCCAAGGAGGCCGATGCCGACATCGGTGACGACCTTGACCTGCTGATCCAGGCCGCCGAGCTGATCGTCAGCACCCAGTTCGGGTCCACCTCGATGCTGCAGCGCAAGCTGCGGGTGGGCTTCGCGAAGGCCGGGCGGCTCATGGACCTGCTGGAGAGCCGGGGGATCGTCGGCCCGAGCGAGGGGTCCAAGGCGCGGGACGTGCTGGTCGTCCCCGACGATCTGCCCGCTGTGCTGGCCACCTTGCGAGGCGATCAGGACGGCTGAGGCATGCCCGGTGTCTGCGTCCCTGATCGCGGGCATGTCTACACTTGGTGACGGCTCCCGTACAGCGGGAGCGAGATGAGGTCACTGCGCCCGCGTCCCCCGGCGGCCACGCAGTGTGAGCAACCTGTGGAGGCGCGGCGTGAGCGTTGGTGATGCCCTGGCGCAGGCACGAAGCCAGGCCGGTCTCACCATTGCGCAGGTCAGTCAGCAGACCTGCATCCGGGAGACGATCATCAGGGGGATCGAGCGCGGCGACTTCTCCGCGTGCGGCGGCGATTTCTACGCCCGGGGGCACATCCGCAGCATCGCGCGGGTGGTCGGCCTCGATCCCGAGGAACTCGTCCGCGAGTACGACGCGGTCCACGGCGCGCCGCAGGCGATCACCGCCGCCGACGTGTTCGAGCCGTCGACGCCGATCAGGCTCAAGGAGCGGCGCTCGGCCAACTGGAGCGTGCTGATGGTGGTCGTCCTCGCCGTGCTGCTCGGCTACGGGGTGTTCCGGCTCGTTGACCACGGATCGCCGTCGCGGCCGGTCGCGTCCTCCGGGCTCCGTCCCACGCCGTCGGCATCCACGTCCACCCGGCCGCCCGCCAAGCCGGCCGTGGCGGCGCACAGTCACCGGCTGGTGATCCGGCTGACCGCCAGCCAGGACTGCTGGATCGAGTTCACCCGGCCGCACGGCCAGTTGCTGTTCCAGGCCTACGTGCTGAGCGGCGATTCCCGCACCTGGCGCTTCCGGCACGCGGTGAGCATGCAGATCGGCAACCCGGGCGGGATCTCGCTCACCGTGAACGGCAAGGACCTGGGCCATCCCGGGTCCTACGGCCAGCCGGTGACGCTCGTTTTCGGGCCGGGCCGCAGGCTTCCCGCCGCCGCCTCCGGCTGAGCCCGCGCCGCCGTGGCGGGCATCGGGCCGGCGCACGCGCCCGGTTACCGTAGTCTGCCGGTGTGCCCTCCCGTCATGGTTCCGTCCCGGCGCCGCGCAACGTCAGCCTGGTCACCCTCGGCTGCGCGCGCAACGAGGTCGATTCCGAGGAACTGGCCGGGCGGCTGGAGGCGGCCGGCTGGACCCTGACCGGCCGGGACGAGGCGACCGTGGTGCTCGTCAACACCTGCGGCTTCATCGAGGCGGCCAAGCAGGAGTCGATCGGCGAACTGCTCGATGCCAGCGACTCGCCCGCCAAGGTCGTCGCGGCCGGCTGCCTGGCCGAGCGGTACGGCGCCGAGCTCGCCGGGGCGCTGCCGGAGGCGGAGGTGCTGAGCTTCGACGATTATGCCGGCATCGGCGCCCGGCTGGACGCGGTGCTCGCGGGCGAGCGCCGGCCCGCGCACGAGCCCAGGGACCGGCGGCGGCTGCTCCCCATCGCGCCCGCCGGGCGGCGCGGCGCGGCGGCCCGCCACGTGCCCGGGCACGGCATCACCGACCTGCCGCCCGGTGTCGCCCCCGCGTCCGGGCCGCGGGTGCTGCGGCGCAGGCTGGACGGCGGCCCCGTGGCCCCGCTCAAGATCGCGTCGGGATGCGACCGGCGCTGCTCGTTCTGCGCGATCCCGGCGTTCCGCGGCGCGTTCCTGTCCCGCCCGCCGCAGGACGTGATCGCCGAAGCGGAATGGCTGGCCAGCCAGGGAGCGCGTGAGCTGCTGCTGGTCAGCGAGAACTCCACGTCCTACGGCAAGGACCTGGGGAACCTGCGGCTGCTCGACGAGCTGCTGCCCGCCCTGGCCGCGGTTCCCGGCATCACCCGGATCCGGGTGAGCTACCTGCAGCCCGCGGAACTGCGCCCCGGGCTGGTCGAGGTGATGACCTCCACCCCCGGCGTCGCGCCCTACTTCGACCTGTCCTTCCAGCACGCCAGCGGCCGCGTGCTGCGCGCCATGCGCAGGTTCGGCGACGGCCCCAGGTTCTGCGCGCTGCTCGACCAGATCAGGCAGGCCTGCCCGGAGGCCGGTGTCCGGTCCAACTTCATCGTCGGGTTCCCCGGCGAGACGCCCGCCGACGCGGCGGAGCTGGAGCGGTTCCTCTCCGAGGCCCGCCTGGACGCGATCGGCATCTTCGGGTACTCCACCGAGGACGGGACGGAAGCCGCCGCGCTGGGCGGCCAGCTCGATCCCGCCGAGATCACCCGCCGGGCGGACGAGCTGTCCGACCTGGCGGAGGAGCTGATGGCGCAGCGCGCCGCCGACCGGTGCGGCCAGACGGTCGAGGTCCTCATCGAGGAGGAGCTCGGCCCGGGCAGCTACCAGGGCCGGGCCGCCCATCAGGCACCCGAGGTGGACGGGGTGACCACGGTGCGGTCCGCGGCGGCGCTGGCCGTTGGCGACATGGTGACTGCCGTGGTGACCGGATCCGAGGGGGTGGACCTGGTGGCCGAGGCCCTCATCAGCGCTCCGGCCGGAGCACCGGCACAGGCGGGGATGCGTTGATCCGGCGGAGCGCCGGTGTCCGCGGCAGCTGAGCCGCCCTCGCCCGGGGCGGCCGGGCCCGCCGGGCCGCCTCAGCCCGGGCTGGTGAACCTGGCCAACGCGCTGACCGTCGTCCGCCTGGTGCTCGTGCCCGTGGTGGTGGCGTGCCTGCTCGCGGGCACCCCGGGGTGGCGGGTGGCGGCGTTCGTGGCGTTCGGCGTTGCCTCGGTCACCGACCTGCTCGACGGCAAGATCGCCCGCAGCCGCGGGCTGATCACCGACTTCGGCAAGATCGCCGACCCGATCGCGGACAAGGCGCTCACCGGCGCGGCCCTGGTGACCCTGTCCTACCTGGGCTGGCTGCCCTGGTGGGTGACCTGCCTGATCCTCGCCCGGGAGGTCGTCGTGACCGGGCTGCGGTTCTGGGTCATCCGGTACGGCGTGATCGCCGCGAGCCGGGGCGGGAAGATCAAGACCCTGCTGCAGGTCCTGGCGATATCGCTGTACATGCTGCCGGGGCTGCCGGAGTGGCTGCGGGAGGTGGTCATGGCCGCCGCGGTGATCGTCACCCTGGCCACCGGGGCGGACTACGCGGTCCGGGCCGCGCGACTGCGCCGCCGGCCCCTGTCCGGGCAGGTGCACCCGCTGCCGTGAGCCGCCAGCCGGACCTGGCCGGCCGTATTGTCGCGCTGCTGACGAGCCGGCAGCAGACCCTGGCCACCGCCGAATCGCTCACCGGCGGCCTGCTCGGCGCCGCGATCACCGCCATCCCCGGGGCGTCCGCGGTGTACCGCGGCGGGATCATCGCCTACGCCACCGAACTGAAGGCCGAGCTTCTCGGCGTCCCCGCGGGCCTGCTGGCGTCCTGCGGCCCGGTCCATCCCGGCGTGGCGGCCGCCATGGCGGCGGGCGCCCGCGCGCGGCTGCGGGCCACCTGGGGCCTGGCGACCACGGGCGTGGCCGGACCGGAGGCGGTGAACGGACTGCCCCCGGGTACCGTTCATATAGGAGCAAGCTCCGGGTCACCGGTCACCCGGAGCCTGGCTCTGGACGGCGGCCGGGAAGAGGTCCGGCGGGGCACGGTCGAGCAGGCGCTGAGCCTGTTGTGGGACGTGCTTCGGGAAGAGGATCCCTGATTACAGCGTTACGTCATCAGCGAACACGGCTGTGCCTGCCCTCCCCAGGTGTCGGTGGAGCCAGGTACCGTGGGGACAGCCAGACTCACTCCGCGAAGGGAGCGCGACATGGTCCTGCTTCGTCACTTGCTGGGTGACGCACTGCGGCGGCTGCGCCTGCGCCAGGGTCGCACCCTCCGCGAAGTGTCCGCCGCTGCCCGGGTGTCCCTGGGCTACCTGTCCGAAGTCGAGCGCGGCCAGAAGGAAGCGTCCTCCGAGTTGCTCGCGGCGATCTGCGGCGCGCTGGAGACCCCGTTGTCGCAGGTCTTCCGTGAGGTGTCGGATAACTTCGCGCTGGCCGAACTGCAGAGCGAGCCGGTCCTGTCCGGCACCAGGGAGCCGTCGCTGCGGTCGGCCGAGGACCCGCAGCTCACCGGGCCGGTGGTCGGCCCGTTCCGCGGCGCCGTGCCGGCCGGGCTCAACCTGGCCGCCCCGCCCGACCTCGGCGACGGTGCCAAGCTGGGCGATGTGGCCAAGCTCGCGGACGGTTCCGAGCCGGTGATCGGGACCATCAAGCTGCCCGCCGGCCACCAGGCCGGGTACGACGATGTGGCCCGCCGGATCCGGGATATCACCGACATGGTGCCCGTCTGACCCAGCGGCCGGGGCCGCGCCATGCTGGCGCTGTTGTCCGTGGCAGCCGCCGTCGGCGCATCCAACTTTGCCGCGTGCATCGGTATCGGCATGTCCGGGGCCGGCCCCCGGGCACGGCTGCGCATCGGGATTGTGTTCGGGCTGTTCGAGGCCGGGATGCCGGTCCTCGGCCTGCTGCTCGGCCATAGCCTGGCCGGCGGTCTCGGCCGTACCGCGCACCTGACCGGCGCCGTCCTGCTGGCCCTCGTCGGCGGTTACCAGGTCAGCCAGGCCGTCCGCGGCCATGGCGTGCCCGGCGGCGCGGAGGCGGCCGGGCAGGCGGGGGCGGCCGGGCACGTCTCGGCGGCCGGGCAGGCGGGGGCGGCCGGGCCGCACCTCGGCCGGCTGCTGATCACCGGGCTGGCGCTGAGCATCGACAACCTTGTCGTGGGCTTCGCGCTCGGCACCTACGACGTCAGCCTGCCTGCCGCTGCCGCGATCATCGGGGTGGTCAGCGTGCTGCTGTCGCTGCTGGGCCTGTCTCTTGGCGAGAGGCTGGGCGCCCGGGCGGCCGGGCGGGGCGAACTGGTGGGCGGCCTCGCCCTCATCGCCGTCGCCGCGGCCCTCGCCGCCGGGGTGCTCTAGCGGCCGGGCCGGCGTCCGCTAGGCCCAGGCGCGGGGGTCGTTGGTCAGCTCGCGGACCCGCCTGGGCAGCTCGCCGGTGACGATGTGTTCCAGCGTCACCTCGTCGAGGATGGCCCGCTCGTTGGCGCGCAACGCGATCCAGACGCTCTGCAGCGGCTCCGCCGCGCCGATGTAGCCAAGGTTCTCCGGGCGCTCGCCGCGCACTCCGACAAGCTGCCCGTCCACCGCACGGATGATGTCCGCGAGCGAGATCTCGTTCGCGGGCCTCGCCAGCCAGAACCCGCCCTCGGGGCCGCGCTGGCTGCGGACCAGGCCCGCCCGGCGCAACTGGGTGAGGATCGCCTCGAGGAACTTGGCCGGGATGTGCTGCGCCCGGGCCAGCTGCTCGGCGGTGGTGTGGTCGCCGGTGGCCGCGGCCAGTTCCACCGCTGCGCGCAGGGCGTAGTCGGCTCGGGCGGACAGTCTCATGACCAGCATTATGGCCCTTATGACGGAGTAGATGGTGCACGGCGGCCCCGGCACGCCGCCGGCCCGTCCCGGCACCGGTGGGATAGCGTGGTCAAAGTGACCTTCCGTGACCAGAATGGAGGGACTCGTCCCGCTCCCGGCCACGGCCTTTTTCCGCTGGGTGCGGCGATCACGCTGGCCGACCTCGACCGCGACCCGCACCCGCGGCTGGCGCGGCTGCGGGACGCCGAGCCGGTGTCCTGGCTGCCGGCCCTGAACGGCTGGCTGGTCACCCGGCACGACCTCGCCGTGGCGGTCATGCGCGACAGCTCCGCCTTCACCGTGGACGATCCGCGGTTCTCCACCGCCCGGGTGGTCGGGCCGAGCATGCTCTCCCTGGACGGCGCCGTCCACGGCCGGCACCGCGCCGCCTTTACCAAGGGGTTCGGCCGTGGCGAGATCCGCGCCCGGCTGGCCGCGTTCGTCGAGGCCGAGGCGGGGCGGCTGGTGGCGGCGATGCGGCCGGCCGGTGCCGGGGACCTCCGGCGCGGCCTGGCCGGCCCGCTGGCGGTGGCGGTGGTCGCCGAGGCGCTCGGCCTCGGCGACACCGACCCCGCGACCCTGCTCGACTGGTACGCCGCCATCGTGGGGTCGGTATCCGCGCTGACCGGCGACCAGGGCCCGGCGCCGGGTGCCAGCCGGGAGGAGGCAGTTGCCCGGGGGGCGGCAGCGTTCCGGTCGCTGAGCGCGCGGCTGTCCGCGGTGCTCGGCGCGCCGGACGGCTCGCTGCTGGCCGGGGCCGCGGGCGGCGGCGCGGGCGCCAGGCTGGACCCGGGCGAGGTCATCTCCAACGCAGCAGTGATCATGTTCGGCGGCATCGAGACCACCGAGGGCATGATCGGCAACGCCATGCTCCACCTGCTCCGCGATCCCGCGCAGCTGGCACTGGTCCGGGCGGACGACAGCCTGGTGCCGAACGCCGTCGAGGAGTCCCTGCGGCTGGAGCCCGCTGCCGCCGTGGTGGACCGCTACGCCACCCGGGACGTCACGCTCGCCGGCACCGGGATCCGCGCGGGGGACCTGGTCAGCGTCTCGCTGGCGGGCGCGGGCCGTGACCCGGCGGTGTTCGCGGACCCGGACAGGTTCGATGTGCGCCGCCACAACGCCAGGCTGAACCTGGCCTTCGCACACGGCCCGCACTTCTGCCTCGGCGCGCACCTGGCCCGGCTGGAGGCACAGGCGGCGGTCCGGGCCGCGCTCACCCTGCCCGGCCTGCACCTGGACCCCGGGCGGCCGGCCGAGCCTCGCGGCCTGGTGTTCCGCAAGCCCCCCGCCGTGCACGTCCGATGGCGCCCTTGACCTGTGGACAGTGGTGATCCGTTCGGATGTTGGCCCGCCCAGGGGCCAGGATCCGAACGGATCATGAAAGTTGCCGGGGTGGGGTTGGCCGGGTTGGGGTTGGCCGGGGTGGGGTTGGGGTTGGCCGGGGTTGGGGTTGGCTGGGGTGGGGGTGGGGTCAGCCGCGGAGGCGGAGGCCGCGGGGGGTGGGGCGGAACCCGGCGTCGGCCAGGGCCTGGGCGAGCGGCGTGTCGTATACGCCGGTCCCGTCGGCGCGTTCCACGGTGAGGCGGCCTAGTGCGCCGCCGCGGACGGCGTCGGCCAGGCCCGCGGCCGCCGGGACGAGCACCTCCAGGTCGCTGGTCCACGAGAGCAAGCTCTTGCCGCCGCGCTCCACGTAGAGCACCAGGCGCCCGCCGGACAGCACCACCAGCGCCCCGGCCTTGCGCCCGGGCCGGTGCCCGCCGGGCACCTCGCCGGGGCGGTCGGGCCATGGCAGGGCGGCGCCAAAGGCGTTGGCCGGGTCCGCCGCGGCCAGCACCGTGACCGGCGGCCCGCCGCTGTTGCCCCGGGGCGCCGCGGTCCCGGTGCTCCCGGGCACCCCGGGGCCCCCGCCGGGCCCGGGCCCGCCCGCCCAGCCTCCGCCGGGTGCGGTCCCGCCGTCCGGGTAACCGCCGGGCCCGGGCCCGGCGTACTCGTTCGCGGCGGGCAGGCCGGTCGCCGCCGCCTCCTGCGCGGCGGCGATGGCCCGCATCCGGTCCACGGCACCGGGCAGCGCGAACTGGGCCGCGCCGAGTCCCTCCACGAAGTACCCGCGCCGGCACTGCCCGGCCTCCTCCATCGCCCGCAGCACCGGGTACAGGCCGCCGAACCCGCCCGGGACGTGCTCGGCGACCACGGTGCCACGGGTCACGATGCCGTGCCGGTCGAGCAGGGCCTGGGCAACGGCGTGCCAGCGGCGGGTGGGGTCGGCGTCCCGGCCGGGCAGCAGCGACCACCGGCCGGTCACCGTCGGCGGCCCGGTCCTCGTCGGCACCACCGGGCGCCCGTAGCCCCGCCGGCGGGCGCCGATCCGGCCCGGCCGGCCGCCCATGGCGGCGGCTACCACCCCGGCCGCCGGGCCGGTGGCCGCCCGCTGCGCCTGCCGCGCCGGCGGGATGCCGTCGAACACCGGCCGCCCGGCGCTCAGCACCGTGCGCAGCGGCGCCAGCGTGTCGTTGCTCAGCCGCCCCGCCCAGACCAGGTCCCAGATCGCCGCCGCCACCGCGGTGTCCGACAGCCCGCGCCAGTCGTGGTCGGCGAGCATGGCCGCCACCCGGTCGGCCAGCATCCGGAAGAACAGGCCGCCGCCCCCGGCCAGCACGGTCAGCACCGCCTCGTGCACCGGCGTCATGCTGATCTCGGCGGGCGGTGGCAGCAGCAGCGGCACCGCCTGCGCGGGCGCGAGCACCACCCAGCCGTCTCCGCCGGGCAGCCCGCCCGCGCCCGCCCAGACGACCTCCCCGGCCGAGGTCAGCTCGTCCAGCACCGCGGGCTGGTAGCCGGGCACCCGGCCCGGGAGCACCAGCGTCTCCAGGGCCGACGCAGGCAGCGCCGCCCCGGCGAGTTGGTCCACCGCGTCGAACACGGCGTCCGCGCTGGCCGGGCGCCACGGCCCGCCCGGCCGCCCGGCCGCGCCCCGGCGCGCGCCGCCGTCCGGCTGGCCCGCCGATTGCCAGGCGGGCAGGAACGCCGCCAGCGCCTCCGGCGGGGCCGGCTCGACCTCCTTGCGCAGCTTGGCCAGGCAGCGGCGGCGCAGCATGCGCAGCACCTCCGCGTCGCACCACTCGGTGCCGCGCACGCCGGGGGTGAACTCGCCCTCGACGACCCGGTGCGCCGCGCCCAGGCGGTGCAGCGCACCGGAGACGACGGCCACGCCCAGGCCGTAGCGCCGCGCCGCCGCCTGCGCGGTGAACGGGCCGTGGCAGCGCGCGTACCTGGCCACCAGGTCGCCGAGCGGGTCGGGCACCGGCTCGGTGAAGGCGGCCGGGACGCCGACGGGCAGCGGCACGCCGAGCGCGTCCCGCAGCCGTCCCGCGTCCTCGATGGCCGCCCACCGGGCCTCGCCGCTCACCCGCACCTCGATCGCCCGCCGCGAGGCGTCCAGCTCGGCGAGCCAGCCGGCCGCCTGGCCCGGCTCGGCGCACCGTTGCGCCACCTCCGCCGCCGACAGCGGCCCGATGGCGCGCAGCAGGTCCGCCACGGCCTCCATGCTGCGGCAGGCGCGGTCGGCGGCCAGCCGCTGCAGCTCGGCCTCCACCTGGCCGACGACCCCCGGGTCGAGCAGTTCCCGCAGGTCCGCCCCGCCAAGAAGCTCGGCCAGCAGGGAGGAGTCGAGCGAGAGCGCCTGCGCCCGGCGCTCGGCCAGCGGGGAGTCGCCCTCGTACATGAACGCGCCGACGTAGCTGAACAGCAGCGACCGGGCGAACGGGGACGGCGCCGGGGTCTCCACCTCGACCAGCCGGACCTTGCGGCTGGCCAGGTCGCCCATCAGGCCGGCCAGCGCGGGCACGTCGAAGGTGTCCTGCAGGCATTCGCGCACCGTCTCCAGCACGACCGGGAACGTGCCGTACTTGGACGCCACCGCCAGCAGTTGCGCGGCGCGCTGCCGCTGCTGCCACAGCGGGGAGCGCCGTCCCGGCCGCCGCCGGGGCAGCAACAGCGCCCGCGCCGCGCACTCACGGAACCGGGACGCGAACATCGCCGATCCGCCCAGTTCGGCGGTGACGAGCGGCTCCACCTCCTCGGCCGCCAGCTCGGCGATGCCCGCCGGGGGCGGCTCGTCGGTGTCCGGGACCCGCAGCACGATCCCGTCGTCGGTGTGCAGCGCCTGCACATCCATGCCCTGGTACCGGTCCCTGAGCCGGGCCGCGATCGCCAGTGCCCACGGCGCGTGCACCCGGGCGCCGTAGGGACTGTGCAGCACCAGCCGCCAGTCGCCGAGCTCGTCCCGGAACCGCTCCAGCACCAGCGTCCGGTCGTCGGGCAGGTAGCCGGTGGCCTCGCGCTGCCCCTCCAGGTAACGGATCAGGTTCTGCGCCGCCAGGTCGTCCAGTCCCGCGTCGCGCAGCCTCGTGGCAGCCTGGTCCCGGCCCGCCGCCGAGATCTCCCGGCAGAACGCGCCGACCGCCCGGCCCAGCTCCGCGGGGCGCCCCACCGTGTCGCCATGCCAGAACGGCAGCCTGCCCGGCTGCCCCGGCGCCGGGGAGACGAGCACCTGGTCGGGGCCGATGTCCTCGATCCGCCAGGAGCTGGCGCCGAGCACGAACACGTCGCCGACCCGCGACTCGTACACCATCTCCTCGTCGAGCTCGCCGACCCGGTGTGAGTTACGGCCCTGCCGCTGCGCGCCGGCCAGGAACACGCCGAACAGGCCCCGGTCGGGGATCGTGCCGCCGCTGGTGACCGCGAGCCGCTGCGCTCCCGGCCGGCCGCGCAGCGTGCCCGCCGTGCGGTCCCAGACCAGCCGGGGGCGCAACTCGGCGAACTCCTCGCTCGGGTACCGGCCCGCCAGCATGTCCAGCACCGCGTCCAGCACGCCCCGGGTCAGCCCGCTGAACGGGGCGGCCCGCCGGGCCAGCCGCTCCACGTCGTCGACCTGCCAGTCGTCCATGGCGACCATCGCGACGATCTGCTGCGCGAGCACGTCCAGCGGGTTGCGCGGCACGCGCAGTTCCTCGATCTGCCCGGCCCGCATGCGCTGTGCGACCACGGTCGCCTCGACCAGGTCGCCCGGGTACTTCGGGAAGATCACGCTGCGGGACACATCGCCGACCCGGTGGCCCGCCCGGCCGGTGCGCTGCAGGCCGCTGGCCACCGACGGCGCCGACTCGACCTGGATGACCAGGTCCACGGCGCCCATGTCGATGCCCAGCTCCAGGCTGGAGGTGGCCACCACCGCGGGCAGCCGCCCGGCCTTCAGCGCCTCCTCGATCTGGGCCCGCTCCTGCCGGGAGACCGAGCCGTGATGCGCGCGGGCCACCTCGGCCGGTGCCCCGGCCGCCGCGCCCGACTGGGCCATGATCTGGGCCGGCGGCCCGGTGGCCGGGCCGGGCGCGTCCGGGGCGGCTGTCCCGGCCCGTTCGGCCGCCCGCTCGGCGGCAAGCTCGTTCAGCCGGCCGCACAGCCGTTCGGCCAGGCGGCGCGAGTTGGCGAACACGATGGTGGAGCGGTGCGCCTCGATCAGGTCGAGCACCCGCTCCTCGACGTGCGGCCAGATGGACCGCTGGCCCTGCGCGGCGTCGCGGGGGCTGAGGTCCCCGTCGCCCCCCGGGCGGTCCGCGCCGCCCGGCGCCGGGTCCGGGTCGGTCATGTCCTCGACCGGTACGACGATCCGCAGCTCCATCTGCTTGACGTACGGCGGGGCCGCGATGGTGACCGGCCGGGCACCGCCGAGGAACGCGGCCACCTCCTCGTGCGGCCGGACGGTGGCCGACAGCCCGATCCGCTGGGCCGGGCCCGCGGGGGAGGAGCCCCCCTCCCGCAGCGCGTCCAGCCGTTCCAGGGACAGGGCCAGGTGCGCGCCGCGCTTGTTGCCGGCCAGCGCGTGCACCTCGTCCACGATGACCGTGTCCACGCCGCGCAGCGAGTCCCGCGCCTTGGAGGTCAGGATCAGGAACAGCGACTCCGGCGTGGTGATCAGGATGTCCGGCGGCTTGGTCGACAGCCGCCGGCGCTCGTCGGCCGCGGTGTCGCCGGTGCGCACGGCCACCCGGATGTCCGGCTCGGCCAGCCCACGCCGCTGTGCCACCTGGCGGATCCCGGCCAGCGGGGCGCGCAGGTTCCGCTCGATGTCCACGGCCAGCGCCTTGAGCGGGGAGATGTACAGCACCCGGCAGCGCAGCTTCGGGTCGGCCGGGACCGGGCTGCCGGCCAGCCGGTCCAGCGCCCACAGGAACGCCGCCAGCGTCTTGCCGGAGCCGGTCGGCGCCACCACCAGCGTGCTGTCCCCGCCCGCGATGGACGCCCAGGCGCCCGCCTGGGCCGCCGTGGGCTCGGTGAACGCGCCGGTGAACCACTCCCTGGTCAGCGCGCTGAACCCGGCCAGCGGCCCGTCGCCCGCACCGGTTCCGCCACCCGTGCGCGGGCCAGCCACGCCGGCCGGGGCGTCGCTGCGCAGGGGGGTCCTTGCGGGCATCCCTCCATCCTGCCCTGCCCCGCGGACAGTTCCGGCCGCCCGCGGCCCGTTCGGGTGCGCGCCAATTTTGTAGGTGACCAAGATCGTTTATTGGGTTGGGCTGGTCAGGCGGCTGGTGTCTGGTTGTGCGGTGCATGCCAGATTTGGTCCCCCGGTCTGCTGGCCTGCTGGCAGCGCAGGGTGGTGATGGCGTCGGCTCCGGCGGCGGTCCAGTGCATGCCGGATAGTTTGAGGCGCTGGCCGATGACGGTTTTGCAGCCGGCCTCGACGACGCCGGAGCCGGTGAACAGGCCGCATTGGCGGAACCAGTGGTAGCGCATGCGGGGCGCGTTGTGCTCGAAGTAGCCCAGGGCGGTGTCCAGTTCGTCTTTCTTGACGCCGGCGAGGGGGTAGGCGCGGGCGGCGGCGCAGATGCCGTCGATGTAGCCGTAGTCGAGGTCTTCCAGGCGGGCAGCCAGCCACGCGTCCTTGTGGTCGCCGAGCATGAACTCCAGCAGGCGGGCGAGGTCGTGGAGATGCTCGCGGGCGTGGAACAGGTCCACGATCTGGGTGGCTTCGGGGAACCTGCTGCTGGCGATGCCCCAGATCCAGGCCGCGCCGTCGCCGAGGATGGTGAACTGGCGGACGTGATCGGCGCCGCGCCGGATGCCTTCTGCTTTGACCAGGTCCGCGAAGGCGTGCGCGGGTTCGAAGGTGGCGATGTAGCTGGAGGAGCCGGGGTTGCGGACCGGGTAGCCCTTGGCGTCGAGTTTGTCCTGGGTGAAGAAGACGGCGAGCTTGACCTCGCGGGTGCGGGCGCGGCCATCAGCGCCCTTGCCCTCGCGCCCGGCGGTTTCCTTCGCGGTCATGGGCACGCCGGTGCCATCGATCACGGCATACAGCTTGTCCGGCAGCGGGGACGGAGGGAGCGGCACCAGCTTGCGGGTGGTGATGAGCGCGGCCCGGTTCCGGACGGCGGCGGCCTGCGCGGCGCCGCTGGCCTCAGCGGCCCGTTCCACCCGCTTGGCGGTCAGGTGCACCCCGGCCAGGTCGGCCAGCAGCCCGGCGGCCGGCGCGAACGGCACGGCGGCCGCGGCCCGGTCGTTCATCGCGGCAAGCCCCGGCGACAAGGACGCGCCGGCCACGCCGAGCTCGGCGTCGCGCGGCGCCAAGCCGTGCCCGCAGGCCGCGCACTGATACCAGGCGCGCGTGAGGGTCACCGGCCCGAGCACGGTGTCGATGACCTTGTCCCGGTAGGAGACGAACTCCGCCTGGTGCCCCTGCCCACAGTCCACCCGCGGGCCGCGGTAGCCCGGATCAGCGGCCAGCAACTGCTCCAGCATGCCGCAGCCCACCCGCAGCATCCCGGCCCGGATCACC
>Ga0335078_10000561_pt1 | contig 56821 bp, 46 predicted proteins | sample Lox_Sample_32_FD_206711 | JGI IMG/M metagenome (GOLD analysis project Ga0335078, IMG submission 206711) | Soil microbial communities from Loxahatchee National Wildlife Refuge, Florida, United States - Lox_Sample_3.2 | ecosystem: Environmental > Terrestrial > Soil > Wetlands | place: USA... | reverse complement strand
CGCGACGCACCCGTCGTGCGCGTCGCGGCGCTCGCGTCCGACGTGCACGACATCGCGCTCCTCGCGGATCTCGGAAACACGCTGACACGCGCTACCGCGTGACGTCGTCAACTCGTTGCGAGCGCATCACGCGCCCTCGCGCTTCTCTTCGCCGCGCCGCCGCTTTTGCCGATAGAGCACGCGCACCGGCGCGCCCTCGAACCCGAAGCGCTTGCGCAGCTGATTCTGCACGTACCTCTGATACGAAAAGTGGATCGAGTCCGGCGCGTTCGACATCGCGACGAACGTCGGCGGCGCGACGCTCGTCTGCGTGATGAAGTAAAGGCGAGGGGACCTGCCGCCCATCGTGGGCGGCGGGCGCGTGTCGAGGACTTGCTCGAAGAATCGATTGAGCTCGCCCGTCGACACGCGGAAAAAATACGCCGCGCGCACTTGATCGATCGTGTCGAAGAGCTCGTTCACGCCGCGCCCGTTCTTCACGGACACCGGCACGATCGGAACGTACGGCGCGAACGAGAGCTTCTCCTTCGCGCGCTCGACGGCTTTGCCGAGCTGTTTCTTGTCGAGCAAATCGGTCTTGTTGAGCGCGACGATCATCGCGCGCATGCGGTCGTGCGCGAGGCCGAGGATCTTCGCGTCTTGCTCCGAGACTCCTTCGTGCGCGTCCGCCATGAGCACGACGACGTGCGCGCGCTCGATCGATCGAATCGCCGAGAGCACGCCGAGCGACTCCACCGCGCCCGACACCGCGACGTCGTCGCGCGCAGTTCCTCGCTGCTCGTGCTTCTTCACCTTCGCTTTTCGCCGGATGCCGGCCGTGTCGATCAGCACGTATTTCTTGTCGCCGCGCGTGACGAGCGCGTCGATCGCATCGCGCGTCGTGCCGGGTCTGTCGTCGACGAGCATGCGCGCTTCGCCGAGCACGCGATTGAGCAGCGAGGATTTCCCCGCGTTCGGTCGCCCGACGATCGCGACGCGCAGGAGCGGCTCGCCGCTCGCTTCGGGGATCTCCTCCGGCGGCGGGAGGCGCTCGACGATCGCGGACTCGAGATCGCCGACGCCGCGCCCGTGGAGCGAGCTCACCGGGATCACGTCTTTCACGCCGAGCCGGTACAAGTCGAACGCCTCGGCGTCGCGCCGCGGCGAGTCCGCTTTGTTCGCCACGTACAAAACCGGCTTCTTCGATCGACGCAGCAAATCGACGGCCGCGCGATCCGCCGCGGTCACGTCGGTGCTCGCGTCGCCGACGAACACGATGACGTCCGCCTCCGCGATCGCCGCGCGCACGTGGTCGTTGATCCCCGCTTTCATCGGGTCGTCGCTCTCCGGATCGAACCCGCCGGTGTCGACGATCGCGTACGGACGACCGAACGCGTTCGCGACGGCGTAGTGCCGATCACGCGTCACGCCCGGCTCGTCGTGCACGATGGCGAGCTTGCGCCGCGCGAGTCGGTTGAAGAGCGTCGATTTTCCGACGTTGGGCCTTCCCACGATCGCGACGAGCGGGAGCGGCGCGTCCTCGGGGATCGGAAATTCGTCGTCGTGCGGTCTGAAATGTTTCGTCATTCGAATCCCAACTCGCCGAGCGCCTTCGGATCGTCGACCCAATCGGGCGTGACGCGAACCCAGATCGAGAGGTGCGCGCGCGTGCCGAGGAGTCGCTCGACCTCGCGCCGCGCGGCAGTTCCTGCGGCTTTCAGCGCCGCGCCGCCGCGCCCGACGACGATCTTCTTGTGGCTCTCCTTCGCGACGTGCACGGTGAGCGCGATCTTCGGACCCTTCTTCGCGTCCTCTTCGTAGCGATCGACCGTGACGGCGATCCCATGCGGAACTTCCTGCCGCGTGCGCGCGAGGATTTGTTCGCGCACGAGCTCCGCGACGAGGTAACGCACGGGCTTGTCGGTGAGCATCGCCGAATCGTAGAGCGGCTCGCCTTCGGGCAATCGATCGCGGAGCTCGCGCAGCAGTTGTTTGATCCCGCTCTTCGTCTTCGCGCTGATCGGAACGATCGCGGAGAACTCGTGCGCCGCGCCCCACGCTTCGAGCTTGGGGAGGAGCTTCGACTTCGGCTCGACGAGATCGACTTTGTTGAGCGCGCACACCGCGCCCTTCGGAACGTCCTTCAAGAGATCCGCGTCCGGCTCGCGGCGCGCGTCGGCGACGAAGAGCACCACGTCGCACTCGCGGAGCGCCTCGACCGCTTCGTTCTGCATCCGCACGCCGAGCCTGTGCCGCGGCGTGTGCATGCCGGGCGTGTCGACGAATACGATTTGGCACGTCGCATCGTTGTAGATGCCGAGGAGGCGCTGGCGCGTCGTCTGAGGATGCGGTGACACGATCGCGATCTTTTCCCCCAAAGCGACGTTAAGGAGGGTGCTCTTCCCGACGTTGGGCCGCCCGACGAGCGCGACGGTGCCAGCCCGGAACTTTTTCACGCCGCACTCCTACCACGCCGCCGCTCTTTCGAGCTAAGGTCCCCCGCCGTCGATGGAAAAACAGGACGAAAAGAACGACGTGGGATCGAACGAGGCGAAGAAGTCGCCGCGTGATTTGCCCGCGGGCGTGAGCCTCGCCGTCGCGGCGATCATGCCGACGCTCTTCTTCTTGATCCTCCCGCCGCTCTCGAAGAGCGGGCTTTGGGATCCGTTCGAGCTCAACGTCGCCGATCTCGCGCGGAGGCTCGCGCTGAATCTGTTTCACGCGAGCGACCTCGCGCTGACCGGCGCGGACAACACGCTGCCGCACTTGAACGATCTCGGGCGCCCCGAGCTCCCGTTCACGTCGATGGCGCTCGGCTTCAAGCTCTTTGGTCTGCACGAATGGGCGGGGAGGCTCCCGCTCGCGATTTGGGGCATCGCGGGCGTCGTGGCGACGTACGGATTCGTCGCGCGGCTCGTCGACCGTCGCGCGGGATTGTTCTCGGCGATCGCGCTCGCGACGATGCCGCTCTTCTTCGTGCAAGCGCGCACGATGCTCGGCGACGTCGTCACGATGACGAGCGTCGCGATCGCGTTCGGCGGTCTGCTCGTCGGCACGTTCGACCATCCCGAAGAAGGCGGCCCGTCGATCTCGTTCGCGCGCATCGGCTGGACCCTCCTCGGCGTCGCGGGTCTCGCCGCGGGGTACTACTCGCGCGGCGCGATCCTCGGGCTCGCGGTGCCGTCGCTCGCGGTCGGCATTTCGTGGGGCGTCACGTGGGCCGCGGGCGTTCATCCGAAGAAGAACATGTTCGGCGACGCGGTCGGCGCGCTCTCGCTCGCGTTCGGCGCCGCGTCGCTCTACTGGGGCGTGCAAGCGACGTCGCACGTGGGACCCACGCTCGTCGTCGCGGCCGGCGCGATCATGAAGGCGCCGTCGAAATATCCGACCTACGACGTCGTCATCGGCTCGCTCGGTCACGCGCTCGCGCCGTGGAGCGCGTTCGCGCCGTTCGCGTTCGGACGCTTGCTCCTCGCGCCCGTCGCGCGCCACGGCGACTCGCTCAAGCGCGAGAGCTACGTGCGCGTCGCGCTCATCGTCGGGACGGTCGTCGCGTTCGCGGCGCACGCGTACCTCGGCGCGAAGACCGAGCTCATTCCGTTCTGCGGACCCGCGCTCGTCGCGGCGGCGTGCGGCATCGCGCTGCGCGATCTCGATCGCGGCGCGCATCCGTCGGTCGCGGTCGGCGTCGGAATCGCCGTCTTGCTCGGCGTGCTCCACCACGACTTCCACGAGATGCCGGAGAAGGCGTACCAAGCCTTCGGCGTCAACCAATCGACCTTCCCCGAGTCGTTCAAGGACACGTCGCTCACGCTCTGGACGATCGCGCTCGTCAGCTTCGCGCTCCTCGGCATGCTCCTCTGGACCGAAGGCGACGACGACGACACGCCCAAAGAGCCCTTCAAGCCGTTCGATCCCGAGCGCTACTTGAGCCTGCTCAACAAGCTCCGCGAGTCGTGGGACGGGTGGCTCGCGATGGCGTACTTCGCGCTCGTCGCGGGCGCGTCGATCGCGGGCCTCGCGATTTGGGTCGGCGTGCGCCTGAAGATGTCGTGGGTCGCGGCGGTCTCGCTTCAAGTCCGTGACGTGCTGTTGAACGCGTGGTGGGCGACGGCGTTTCTCCCGTTCGTAATCGTGTTCGGCGTGACGTTCGCGCTCGATGCGTGGCGTTGGGCATTCGACGGAACGCGCCGCTCGTTCTCCACCGCGTCGCTCACGCGCGGCTTCGAGCCCTTCGAGGAGCTCTTCGCGCGCATCACCGGCGGCTTCGACTCCGAAAACGAGGATCAGACGAACCGCTGGGTCATCTCGCTGGCGGTCATCGCGCCGCTGATGGTGCTCGCCGTGCCCGGCGGGATCATCGCGTACCTCGTCACGCACGGCTACCGCTGGCCGATCGCGATCGCGCTCGGCGTGCCGTCGGGCATCGCGCTCTTCTTGGTGATGGGGTTCTTGGGCGATCTGCTCGGCGGGAGTCGCACGGCGGGGTTCTCCGTGCTCGCGGCGGTCCCCGGCTTCGTCTTGTGCTTCGGCTATTACCCGGCGCTCGCGAATCAACTCTCGCCGAAGGAAGTCTTCGAGAGCTACGCGCACGTGCACAAGAGCGGCGAGCCGCTCGCGCTCCTCGGCGTCGGCGGGCGCACGGCGGCGTACTACGCGGGCGGGCAAGTCGAGACGCTCACGGACACGCAACGCGCGTTTCAGTGGCTGCTCGCCGCGCAACCCGGAACGCGCCGTTACATGGCGATGCGCGCGGAGGAGCTCCCGAAGATGAACGAGCTCTTTCGCCAATCCACCCACGGAAACGGCGCCCCCGCGCAGAACCTCCCCGTGCTCGACGCGCGCTCGAGTCAAATCCTGCTCGTCGCGTCCAGCATTCTCTCGGGCGAGAAGAACCAGAACCCGCTCCAGAAGATCTTGCTCCCGTCGATGCCGACGCCGCAGCACAAGCTCACCGTCGACATGGAGGGCAAGCTCCAAGTCTTCGGCTACGACATCACCGATCCGAACGGCAAGCTCGTCGAGTCGATCAGCCCGGGCCGCAAGTATCACATGCGGACGTATTACAAAGTGCTCGCGCCGGTGACGACGGAGTGGGAAGCGTTCATCCACATCGACGGCTACCGTCGCCGCCACAACGGCGATCACAAACCGCTCGACGGCAAGTACCCGTTCTCGCTGTGGCTCAAAGACGATCTCATCGTCGACGACTACGAGTTTTCCCTCGAGCCGAACTTCTCGCCCGGCACGTACACGGTGTTTTTCGGCTTGTTCGTCGGCGAGACGCGCATGAAGGTCGTCAGCGGCCCGAACGACAACGACAACCGCATCGACGGCGGACCGCTCCGAGTCCAATAAAGCTGCCGCAAAACGATGAAGCACGCGCGGCCGGCGCCATGGTAAGGAGCCGCGTGACCGATGACGAACGAAGAAGCGCGGAGCGAATCGCCGTGAGCTGGGACGTGGACTGCGTCGCGGAGGACACGTTCCTCTACGCGTCGATCGCGAACATCAGCGCGATGGGCATCTTCATTCGCACGACCGAGCCGCTCGCGGTGGGCACGCCGGTCGATCTCTCGTTCGCGCCGCCGCACCACGAGCCGTTCCGCCTCCGCGGACAAGTCGCGTGGATTAACCGCGTGCGCGCGAACGGCGACAACCCGAACCCGGGAATGGGCGTGCGCTTCGTCGAGCTCTCGAGCGAAGCGCGCGAGCGCCTCGTCGACGTGATTCACGCGATCACGTACGTGCGCGATCCGGATTGAACGGCGCGCTCACTGCGGCAGCGGGAAGCGGCGGCCCCAGATGCCTTTGTAGGACGACGGCGCGCCGGTGTTGTCTTCCCACGCGATGGCGACGTACGGGCCCGCGCCGCCGACGACCGCGATCGGGTTCGCGCGCGTCTCGCCGTCGGTCGTGCTCGCTTGGAAATCGCTCGACTGACCGTTCACGGCGTTGAACATGAAGCCGCCGACGCCGTCGAGGAACCGCGCGCGCACGTGGCCGCTGCCATTGTCGATCCACGTCGCGACGAAGAAGCTCGTGCCCGCGGCGATGGACGGGTTGCCTTGGTTTCCGCCGAGCGAAGCGCTCTGGATCGGCGTGGACTGATCGTTCGCGACCGCGGTTCCGTTTTGGTAGCGCTGCACCAAGATGTTGCCGCCGCTGTCGGCCCAAATCACGGCGACGTTCGTTCCGAACGCGGCGATGCCCGGGCTCGACGCGCCCGACGCGCTGTTCACCTTCGTCACCGTGCCCATCGTGCCCGACGAGCTGATCGTCACCATGTCGACGTCGGTTCCGTTGAGCCACGCCGCGACCCACCCGGTCGACGTCGCGGCGACGGTCACCGTCGTGCCCGGTCCGAGCGTGAGCTGGGTGCCGAGGTTCGCGAGCGTCGAGTCGATCGTGTTCCCGACGATGGTGCCGTTGTTCTCCCAGGCGATGAAGAGCGAGGTCCCGTTCGCGGCCATCGACGGGAGCGTCTGCGCGACGTTCGTCGTGGGGCTCACGGGGACGGCGTTCGCTTGTTGAGGCGTGATGTTTGTGTCGAACGAACGAATCTTGATGGCGATCGGCTGCGCGTCCTCGAACGCGACGAAATAGGTTCCGTTGATGGTCGCGATCACCGGATCGTATTGCGGGAACGCGTACGATTGTCCGGGGCAGGGGATTTGCGAGCTCGTGTCGGGCACGCGGAACGACGACGCTCCGATGCACGCGCTCGAATCCGAGACGGGCTCCATGTCGTCGGCGAGCACGCGCATCGCGATCTCTTGCGACGACGCGCCCTTCGATTTGTCGCCCCACACGCCGAGCAAGCGTCCCGGATCGGCGCTCGCGGACGGCCACGTGAAGCGCGGTCGCGCCTTCTGCGCCGAGTCACCCGTCGTCGAGTTGTCGCCCGCGGAGAAATATTCTTCGAGCGATTGGCAATTCGGATCGCACACCGGATCGCCGACGCTCCCCGTGTCGCATTGCGTGATGACGCTCGACGTCTTGCCGTTGCACATCGGCGTGGGCAAGACGCGGAGCATTTGGATCGTGACCTGGAGCGTGTCTTGGTTCGGCGTCGCTTGGGTGCAACCGGCGGCTTGGAGCGTGGAGCCGCTGAAGCCTTGCGCGGTGAAGAGGCGCGGGCTGCCGCTCTTGTCGATCGCGATGTCGCCGCAGAACTTCGCGCCCGCCGAGCAATTGCTCGACGCGAGGTCCTTCGTCGCGATGGGCACTTGTCCGTTGAGCCCGTCGACGAGCCCGGTGGTGGCGTCGCACGAAAGACCGCCGCTCGTGTCGTAGACCGAGACGGTGAGCTTGGTGACGCTGCCGAGGAGGTCCTGCGGGAAGACGATCGTCGGCGCGAGCGAGACGCCGTCGCTCTGACTGCACGCGATCCACACCAAGCAAGGCGCGACGAGCGAGACCGCACGAAGCGTACGCATGAGATCACTCTAGCAAAACGCTACACGGCGCGCGCGCTCAGATCGATCCCGGCGATGGCGAGGGCGTCTTTGAGCGCCGCGCGCGCTTTCGGGGTCCCTTCCGCGTGGACACGGCGGATGCCCATCTTGGCGAGGCCGGCGGCGACTTCGTCCGCCCAGCGCGACACGGCGTCGGCGTCGTCGTCGGGAAAGTGCGCCGCGACCGCGGCGGTCTTCGCGTCGAGTCGAACCACGCACCGCGGGAAACGCCACGAGTCCGCGACACGCTGCTCGAACGTCTCGCGGAGCGCCGCGACGTACGCTTCGACGAGCGTCGCGCGAGCGAGCGCGAGCCACGCGCCGTCGCGACGAGCGTGCGGCTCGAGCGCGTCGACCACGGACGCGACGAGCGACGGGGAAGCCGACGCGTCCGCGAGCACACGCGCGAGCGAAGCCCACGCGTGGAGCGCGTCGGTCGAGTCGTCGCCGAGCCGCTCGAGCACGAGCGAGCGAGCGTTCTCGCTCGCCCCGACCGCGCGCCGATCCGTCTCCGAGATCGCCGCGCGCGCGAGACCCTCCGACCATTTCGCGAGCGTCGCGTCCATCAGTACGAGTCCGCTTTTTGCGCCGGCTTCGCCTGCGTCGTCGACGTCGTGACGGGGGACGGCGCGTACTCGCGCGGCGCGCTCTTGTGCGCCGCGGCGGTCGGCGACATCGAGTCGAGCTCGTTCTGCGCGGTCTGCGCGTACGTTCCGCCTTGCCCGACGAGCGTCGAGTAGCGCGCGCGCGCGAGCACGGTGTTGCCCATCGCGCGATAGCAGCGCGCCGCTTCGAGCAGAGCGTCGTTGCCGTCGGGTTGTCCCGGCGCGCGCTGCGCGGCGGAGTCGAAGCGTTGAATCGCGGCGCTCGTGCATCCGTTGGCCGATTTTTCGGCGCGACCCGCCCACAGAAGCGAGTGCGCGTCGCCGAGCCCGTCCCACTGCGCGCGCGCTTCGTCGAAACGTCGCGCGTCGTAGAGTTGTTTGGCGGTGTTGAAGTTGGTCGCGCCGGGCGCCATCGGGCCTTGCGCTTCCGCGCGCGCGAGCGGGCGCTGGGCTTGCTGCTCGGTCGCGACCGCGCCTCTTCCGCCACCGGCGCCGCCTTGATCGTGCCCCCAACCATACCCGCCGAGCGTACCCGTCGAGAGATCCGTCGTACGCGTCGCCCCCGCGATCGGCGCCGCGTTCGCAATGGCCGTATCCGGCGCGAGCGCTTCTTTCTTCGTGTCCTTGTCGTTCTTCTCGTCGTCCGCTGCAAGCGCGAGCGTGGAGGGCGCGGTCGTCGCCGCCGCGTGCGGCGCGTCACGCCGCTCTTCGACGCCGTGCGCGAACGCCGACTCGTTTCCGTCGAGCACGTACGCGGATGCGGCGGCCGCGGGAGCTTTTTGGAGCGCCATCGGCGCGCCCTCCGCGTTCGCGGTGATCGCCGCGCTCTTGTCGCCGCGCTTCTGCTGAACGAGGACGAAGCTCGTCCCGATGACGACGAGAAACACCGCGGCCATCGCGGTTTGCGGACGCATCGCCCACGCGCCCGCGCGCGAGAGGAACGTCGACGCGCGCACGCGCAACGGCAAAACCTTCTGCTGCTCGCGCACCGCGGACAAAATCCTGTCTTCGAGATCCGCCGAAGGCTCTTCGACCGGGAGGGCCGCCACCTTGCGCGTCGCGCGAAGCCCCGAGAGCAGCGCGCCGCAGCGCGCACACCCCGCCGCGTGACGGCGCACCGCGGCGCTCGTCACTTCGTCGAGCTCTCCGTAGAGCTCGTCGATCAGCAGGTTCTCGAACTTCTCGCAATCCACGACGTTATCCCGTTCCTTTCATCCTCAAAGTAGGTCTCGTTTCACTTGAGCGCACGCGCGTACTCCTCGTATTCGCTGAGCGCGCTCTGCAATCGTTCGAGCGCGTAGCGCATGCGGCTCTTCACCGTATTTTCGGGGACTCCCGTGATCTGAGCAATTTCCTTGAACGCGAGGTTCGCGACCTCGCGCATCAAGAAGACCTCGCGTTGATCGTCGGGGAGCGTCTCGACCGCGCTCGCGATGCGAACGCGGAGCTCGCCGGCCGTCGCGTCACGTTCCACGTTCGCACGCGCGTCGGCGGTTTGTTCGCCGAGCGTCGGCCCCCCGTCGTCCTGTGAAGAATGCGTCGCGTCCAAAGAGGGGTGTTTTCGCAGCGCCCCCTTGCGCAAGTGGTCGATGCAGAGGTTTCGCGCGATCGTGTAGAGCCACGTCGTGAAGCGCGCCTCGTGCTTGAAGTCCGCGACGTTCTGCACGACGCGAACGAACGTCTCCTGAACGACGTCCTCCGCGGTCGTGCGGACGCGGATTTGCCTCAGGGCGAAATTGAAGAGCGGGGTTTTGTGCCTTTTGACGAGCGCAGCGAACGCCGTTCGATCCCCTTGCTGAAAGCGGATCATGAGCGCCTCGTCGGTCACGTGCGGATCGATCATCGCTGCTGCTCGAGACAACGTACCCGCGCGATCGTTTCTGGTCGACACATACCCCGAAGCCCAACCCGAACACCGCTCGACCTCCTTCCTTGGGGGATTCTGACGTTCGACCGGGTCACAAAGATCTTCCCGATTCTCGAACGTTGCGGCTGGGCTCCGGCGAAGTACACTCCTTCGCAGCCGGGTACGACTGAGGTTGCAAGCGGGTCGGACGCCAAACTACACTCTCGCGCGTCACTAACGCTTCGATTGGGGACACCATGCACAAGTCGACTCGGTTTCTAGCTGTTGCGTTCGGCTTCAGCGTCTTTGCATCCGCCGTGGCATTCGCTCAAACGAACGCGACGCAAAGCGGCGTGAAGGACGGAGGCGCAGCCATGGCCGCGTCGTCGAGCGCGAAGACGAGCGCGAGCGCAGCGCCGAGCGCGTCCGTCGCGGCGAGCGTCGCCGCGCCGACCGCGCCGACGGCGTCCGGCGCCGTCGCGATGGACGGCGCGACGTACAACGTTCGCCTTCGTGATCTCGAGTCGCGCGTCGACGAACTCAAAGATCAGATTCGCAGGAGCCACACGCGCCTCGCGCTCTTGTCGGACACGATTTTGTCCGGCGGCGCCGCGGGCTCGCGCGCCGAGATCAACTTCCACAACGAGATGTCGAGCGCCTTCCGCTTGGTGCGCGCGCTCTTCGTCCTCGACGGCGCGGTCCAATACAACCGCCAAGACGACACTGGCGCGCTCGCGGATCAAAAAGACATTCCGATTTATTCGGGCTCGATCACGCCTGGCGATCACACCCTCTCGGCGCTCCTCACGTTCCAAGGAAACGGATACGGCGTCTTCACGTACCTCCGCGGGTACAAGTTCGAGGCGAAGTCGAGCCACTCGTTCACCGCGGTCGAAGGCAAGACGCTCAGCGTGACGGCGACTTCGTTCGAGTCCGGCGGCGTGACGACGCCGCTCAGCGATCGTCCGAAGATCGAGTGGAAGGAAAAAGTGCAGGCGCTCGGCCCGGCGAGCAACGCGGTCGCGGCGGGCGGAGACAAAAAATGAGGAAGCTCACGGCGGCGTCTTCGCTTGCCGTCCTCGCTTTCGCGCTCGCGTCGCCCGCTCACGCCAACAGCGACGACAACATCGCGAAGGCGCAGAACGAAGTCTCCGCGATCACGCGCGACGCCCAGAACGTCGACGCCGCGATCCAGAAGGCGAAGGAAGAAGCCGCGAGCCCCGAGGCGCGCGTCTCGAACGGCGAGCTCCTCTACCGCATGAAGGACTACGACCGCGCGCTCGTCGTGCTGAGCGAGGTCATCGAAGGATTTCCGGAGACGCCGTCGATGGTCGACGCGCTTTGGTGGCGCGGCGAGACGTTCTACGCGGCCAAAGATTATCTCGCCGCGCGCCGCGATTACCGCGCGCTCGTGAAGCGCGGGACGGAGCCGCGCTTCCAACCGTACGTCGCGAAGGCGCTCACGCGTTTGGTGGACGTTTCGTTTCGCACCGGCGACGTCGCGTCGCTCGACGAGGTGTTCGCGAATTTGAACCTCGTGCCGCCGGCGCAAGTGGACGCCGCGCTGACGTACGCGAAGGGCAAAGCGTACTACGCGAAGAAGGACTACGCGGACGCGCAGCAACAATTCCAGAGCGTCCAAGCGAACACGCCGTACACGCATCAAGCGCGCTACTTCCAAGGTTTGATCGTGATGAAGCAGTCGCAGGCGAGCGCGCCTGTCGCGCCCGTCACGCCAAACGCGAACGGTCCGCAGGCCGCGCCGCCCCCCGTGCGCGTCTCGTACAAGGCCGCGATCGACGCGTTCAAGGTCGTCACCGAGCTCCCGCCCGACACCGACGATCACCGCCACGTGATCGATCTCGCGTGGATGGCGATCGGGCGCATGGCGTACGAGCAAGAACAATTTCAGCTCGCGCGCGAGGCATACTCGAAGGTCGGACGCGACTCGCCCGAGTTCGACACGATGCTCTACGAGCTCGCGTGGGTCTACGTTCGTCTCGGCGACGTGCAGCGCGCCGAGCGCGCGCTCGAAGTTTTGTCCATCGCCGATCCCGACTCGACGTATCTCGCCGACGGCACGCTCCTTCGCGCGGATCTTCTCCTTCGCGCCGGCGCGTTCGACAAAGCGCTCGAGCTCTACACGACCGTCCGCACGCAGTACGATCCGATCCGTCAAAAGGTCGAAGACTTCCTCGGCTCGACCACCGACGTCGCCGTCTATTACGAGAAGCTCTCCGCGCACTCGCTCGACATCCTCGACGCGAGCTCCGACATCCCGCCGATCGCGATCCGTTGGGCGCGCGAGATGGAAGACGGCCCGCTCGCGTTCGCGGTGATCAAAGACGTCCAAGAGTGCAAGAAGCTCATCAAAGACTCCGAGATCCTCGTGGAGAAGTTGAACGCGCTCATCAACGCGTCGAACCACGTGCGCGCGTTTCCGGAATTGCTCGCGGGTGAAGAGCTCGCGCTCGGGTTGATCAACCGCTTGTCGAAGGCGCGCCTCGAGATCGCGAAGGGCCTCGACGCCGAAGAGGGCGGCCTCGGTGGCGACATCGCGACCGTTCACGATCAGCGCAAGCGCCTCGAAGGTGACATCGCCGGGCTTCCGACGACGTCGGGCGATTTCACCGAGCGCGATCAACAAGGCAAGCAGCAGTGGAACGCGACGTCGCAGAAGCTCACCGCCGCGACGCAGGAAATCGATCAACTCCGCGCGGTCATCAACGGTCTGCGCCGCATGCTCAAGGACGGCCCCGCGCAAGGCGTCACGCGCGATCCCGACAGCATCCGCCGCTTCAATCAAGAGATCGACGAAAACGAGAAGCTGCTCGTCGCGTACGAAGAAGAGGCGAAGGTGCTGCGCCGTCAGATCGAAGTCGGCCGCGCGCAAATCGGATTGGGCGACGCGCGCTACCAAGCGGACGCGCAGACGCGCGCGAGCTACCGCGACGTGCTCGATCGTGAAATCCAGCTCGCGCAAGGCGGCGCCGCAGGGCGCGACGCGGGCGCGTACGCGGGGAAAGTCGCCGGCATCCTCGGTCAGATCCGCGCGCAAGAGGACGTGCTGACGAGCGCGTTCATGAAGCTCGAGACGCAAGTCGGCGGACGCATCGGCGAGCTCCAGAAGAAAGTCGACACCGAAGCCGCGAACATCGCCAACTACAAAGGCGAGCTCGACAAGCTCGACGGCGAGGCAAAGGACCTCGTTGGTCACGTCGCCGAGCGCAACTTCGGCCTCGTGCGCGACAAGCTCAAGAACATCGTGCTCCGCGCGGACGTCGGCATCACCGAGCAGGCGTGGGAGGTGCGCGAGGAGGAGCTCGATCGCGTGCGCAACCTTCAAACCGAGCGCTCGCGCCAAGAGCAGCTACTCGACGAGGAGCTGAAAGAAGTGCTCGACGACTCAGGGGACCAACAGAACGCCGGGAACGGAGGGTCGAAGTAAGACCATGAGGCTCGCTCGCATCTTCGCAGCTGCCATCGTGACCGTCTCGGTGTGCGCGTCCATTCCGGGATTCGCGCAGCAAGTCAGTCAAACGGACGGCGGCGCGCAACCGAACGCATCGAAGGACGGCGGCGCGACGGCCGCGACCGCGACCATCGCAGCCACCGGCGACGCCGCCGCGCCCAGCGCGACCACTTCGGCGAGCACGGCGACGCCCACGCTCGCTTCGACGATGACGATGCGCAGAGCCGCACCGCCGCCCCCTCCGCCTTCGCCCGAACAAGTCGCCGCGCTCCAGAAGCTCGAAGAAGAAGCCGACGCGTACGCGAAGGGCGCGAAGGACTACCGCGACACCGTCACGACGATCATCAAGCTCCACTACGAAGAGAAGAAGAAGACCATCCTCTCCGGCCTCGACAAGGAAATCTCGACGGAGAAAGAGGAGCTCCGCAAGGCGCGCGAGATCGCGATTCAACGCCTCGAGGATTTCATCGCGAAATATTCCGGCGCGAACGCGCAGCCCGAGGCGACACCGGACGCGATGTACCGACTCGCCGCGCTCTACGAAGAGCGCGCGCGCGCCGACGACGCGAAAGACGATCTCACCATCGGCCTCAAGCCTGCGATCGCGCTCTACAAGCGCGTCATCAAGGATTTTCCGAACTACCGCGAGCTCGCCGGAATTTACTACTACCTCGGCCACGCGCTGAACGACTCGTCGCGCATCGAAGAAGCGCAGCAGGTTTGGCGCTCGCTCGTCTGCCACAACAAGTTCCCGTATCCGTCGCCGACCGATCCGAAGAATCCGGACGTCGACGCGATCATCCCGCTCCCGCAGGACGCGCCGCCCGATTTTTGGAACGGCTGGCGCCAGCGTTACCAACTTCCGAAGCAAGTCCGAAAAGGAAACCCCGAGACGACGTACGTCGACCCGTACACGAGCGACTGCGAGAGCATCCCGCAGCCGAATTTGCGGCCCGGCGAAGATCCGAAATACGTCGCCGAGATTTGGTGGCAGATCGGAAACTGGGAGTTCGATCAACTCGACACGCGCGGCGGAGTCGTCAGCGACGAGCCGATCGCGGTGTGGGATTTGAATCGCGCGGCGAGCGCGTACAACCACTCGCTCATCTACAAGAAGCCTCCGCTCTACGGCGTCGCGCTCTACAAATACGCGTGGACGCTCTTCAAGCAGCAGCGTTACCAGCTCGCGACGCAGCAATTCGTGAAGCTCCTCCTTCACACCGACGATCTCGAAAAGCAGGGCGAGACGAACGTCGGCGACTTCCGGAGCGAGGCTTACACGTACATCGCGGGGTCGCTCACGAACGTGGACTTCGCGGGTCCGGAAGATTGGGAGCCGTTCATTCAACGCCCCGACATCGTCGACACCGAGCCGAACCCCGACGCCGCCGAGCGCAAGCTCCACGTCGCGATCGATCGCGTGAAGGATCCGACGCTCATTCCGCAAGACAAGCCGTGGACGATCGAGATCTACAAGGCGCTCGCCGGAGAGTTCCGCAGCCTCAACCAGTTCAACAACGCGGTCGAGGTCTACGAGCTGATGCTCAAGAAGTGGCCGATGGATCCCACCGCGCCCGACGTGCAGAACGAGATCGCGCTCACGTACGATCAGATGCTCGTCACGAAGCGGGCGGGTTCACCCGAGCACGACGCCATCGCGGCGAAGGCGCTCCAAGCGCGCACGGCGCTCGCGAACTACATCGGCACGACGGCGTGGGTCGACGCGAACAAGGAGAACCCTGGCGCGATTCAAGAAGCCGAGCGCCTCGTGCGCGGCGGACTGCGCCAAGCGGCCGCGACGCACACGAACCTCGGAAAACAATATTTGGTCGCCGCGCAGACCGCGCCGACCGACAAAGAAGCGCTCGATGATCTGAACCGCGGCGCCGCCGAGTACAAGCTCGCGTCGCTCGGTTGGCAGGGCTACTTGAAGCAAGACGAGAACGCGCCCGACGCGTACGAGTCGCGTTTCTGGCTCGCCGACGCGCTCAACAAGATGGTGCGCATCAAGCTCGTCTTGCACGCGAAGAAGAAGGACGAGTTCCCCGAGCCGTCGACGCAGGACATCGAACAAGCCAAGACCGCCGCGATCGACGTGCGCGACTCGAACGAGGACGACAAGTACCTCGACGTCGCCGCGACGTTCGTCGTCGAGGAGTCCGACGTCGCGCGCGATCTCGAGTTCCAGCGCTACGACGACACGAAGGGCACGCAAGGGATCCAGAAGCGCGTCGAGCTCGAGATGGTCGGCTCGGGCGACGAGGCGAAGCCGAAGGTGGTGCCGATTCCGCCGGTCGTTCTCGCGTCGATGAAGGCGCGCGACGAGTACGTGCAGCGCGTTCCCGCGGACAAGGATCCGACGAAGAACGCCCTCATGTACGAGTTCGACGTCGGCGACGTGTACTTCGTCTACGGCGATTTCGCGGACGCGAAGGCGCGCTTCGAGCCGCTCTACAAAGAGCACTGCGGCAAAGACGAGTACGGCCAAAAGGCGTGGACGAAGCTCATCACGATGGCCGCGCGCTCGAACGACACCGTGCGCGCGCGCGAGCTCGCCGAAGCGGACCGCGCGCACTCGTGCTCGGTGGGCGCGGCAACGGGCAAGGCGTGCACGAAGAAGTCCGAGTGTGGCGCCGACGAAGACTGCGTCGACGCGCACTGCAAGAACACGCTCACGGTCGACATCTTCGCGGCCGCTGGCTACCAGGACGCGGACAAAAAATTCATCGAAGCGTGCGGACGCGATCTGAAAGCGGACAGCGACCGCTGCGATCCGATGACGCCCGAGCGCGCGAAAAAATGGGCCGAGGCGGGCAAGCTCTACGAAGACGCGCTCAACGCGGCGCCCGGCCGCCGCGAGGCCCCGCGCGGCGCGATGCGCGCAGCGTACAGCTTCAAACAAATCGGCGACTCGAACCGCGCGATCAAGAACTACGAACGCTTCATCTCCGAGTACGGCAAAGAGGACATCCTCTCGAAGCTGCAGAAGGAAGATCCGAAGCAATACAAAGAGCGCCTCTCGTTCTTGCAGCTCGCGTACGACGAAGAAGGCACGACGTACTACTCGTTCTTCTCGTACCCGCAGGCCGCGGCGATTTACGAGAAGGTCGCGAACATCACGCGATTCGACGTCGCGAAGCGCAAAGAGGCCGCGAAGAACGCGATGATCCTCGAGAACGCGATCGGTCAGCGCGATCGCATGCTCGCGATGTACAAAATCGTCGACTCGCTCGGGCCCTCCGCAGAGGAGAAAGCGAACTACGACTACCTCGTCGCGAGCTTCGATTTCCAACAGTGGAACCCGAACGGCTCGCAATCGGGATCGAACAACCAAGCGCGCGTGAACGCGATCGGCGCGCTCGCGGGCTTCTACAACACGCACAAAGGCAACAGCGCGGCGGCGAAGTACTCGCTCGAAGCGGCGTGGCGCGTCGCGCGGATGAAGAAAGCCGGAAACGACACCGGCTACCACGACTGGTACAAAAACACGGTCGCCGCGTGGTCGTTCTTCAACGCGGCGAACTCGACCGAAGCGAAGAAGCTCCCGTTCGTCGACTACGGCGCTGAAGCGGCGTTCATCCCGCTCGACGAAGAGATCCACGACAAGTTCGACTACGACACCGGTCACCACAAGTACGTCGATCTCCACGCCGAAGACATCATGGGCAAGATCGATCAGAAGACCGGCCACTTCATCACCGAAGGCAAGTACCGCGACGACGCGAAGACCGCGGACGACTACGACAAGAAGCTCGAAGCGGTGACGAAGACGTACGACACGTCGCTCGAGTGGATCCCCGCGATCCTCGAGCGACGCGGATCGCTCTACGACTCGCTCCGCACGGGCCTCTATTACTGCGGCGGCAGCGCGTTCAAGCTCTTCACGCCAAAACAAGAGAACACGCTCAAGTCGATGCGCAACAGCGGACGCGACGAGCTCGTCGACTTGGCCGACGACATCGAGTCCAAAGTGAAGAAGGGCTGGCGCGACAAGCGCGATCAAGAAATCGACGGCGCGGACACCGTGATGATTCGCTACTACGCGCAGTCGGCGTCGCTCCAGAAGGCGTACAACGTTCGCAACGTGTGGACGGCGCGCGCGATCGCGCGTCTCGCGTCGCTCACCGATCTCATCGGCGATCCGAAGATGGCGACGTACGTGAATCAAACGAACGATCCCGCGCACCCCGGCTCGCGCCTCACGTACACGAACGGGATGTACCCGCAGATGCGCTCGGGTCTGCCGCTCGCGCTCCCGACGAACGGCACCGCCGAACCACTCCCGGTGGCTCCATGAGACTCGCAATCCGAACCCTCTTCGCGCTCGCGGCGTTCGCTCCGTTCGTCGTGATCGCGTGCGGCGGCGACGACTCGAAGACCGCGAAGTATCCGTCGAAGGACGGCGGCGAGACGCCGTCGTCGACGGACACGACGGTCACCGTCGGCGAAGGCGACGCGGCCGCGGTCGTCGGCGTCACCGACAACTCCACGCAGCAAATCAGCGAAGCCTCGAAGGGCGCATACGACGACGGCTTCAAAGCGTGGATGAGCGGGGACCTGCAGACCGCGAAGGCGAAGTTCCGCGAGGTCACGACGAGCGATCCGAAAGCGTCAGCGGCGTTTTACTCGCTCGGCTGCGTTCTCGAGCGCCTCGGCGACAACGCCGGCGCGCAACAAGCGTATCGTCAAGCGTTCAACGCGAAGAGCGACAACGAAATCGCGATGGGCGCGTACGCGCTCAACCTCGCGCACACCGGGCACCAGAGCGAAGCCGACAATTTCCTCACGAGCGCGCACCAGAAAAACCCTGGCTCCGCACGCATCGAGACGTACCTCGCCGAAGTGAAGTCGCTCGAGAAGGATTCGACGAGCGCGCAACAGCTCGCGCAAGACGCGCTCCGCATCGACCCGAATTTCAAAGACGCGATGATCGTCATCGCGCGCGATCACTACCGCGCCGGGCGCACGGAGCTCGCGAGCTACGCGCTCCGCGCCGTGCTCGACGGCTTCGGCCAAGCGAGCCCCGCGCGCGATCCCGGAAACGCGGAGGCGCTTTTGCTCCGCGGCATCATCGAGCGCGAAGCGGGCCTGCGCATCGCCGCGATGAAGGACTTCGACATGGCGCGCATGAAGCGCCCCGATCTCGTCGAAGCCACGATCCAAGTCGCCGCGATGAAGCTCGAAGCCGGAAACGCCCAAGAAGCGCAGCCGCTGCTCGAGAGCGCCGTGAAGTACGCGCCGCAGAACGCGATCGCGCACATGAACCTCGGCGATTGCTACCGTTTGCAGCAACGCTTCGCGGACGCGAAGCGCGAGCTCGATCAATCGCTCGCGCTCGACTCGACGCTCATGGGCGCGCACTACGCGATGGGCCTCATGTACCTCAACGCGCCGAGCTTCCCCGGCATGGACGCGAAGGCGCAAGTCGCCGCCGCGATCCGCGAGCTCGATCAATACAAGACGATGCGCGGTCCCAAGGCGACGCCCGGCACGAGCGACGACATCGACGATCTCATCGCGCGCGCGAAGGACAAACAAAATCAAATGAACATGCCCGCGGCGACCGCCGCGCCGCCCGCCACACATCCTGCCGCACACCCGGGGTGACCATGAAATACGTGTATTCTACAATCGCCTCGCTCGCCGCGCTCCTCGTCCTCGCGCCGAGCGCGCACGCGCAGGAAAAAACCGGCGGCCGCGTCATCACGATCAGCGAGGTCACGATCGTGGGTCGCGTCCAGAAGCCCATCGCGTCGGTCGACGTGAACAAGATTCAACCGAAGCTGACGCTCGCCGAGCTCCGCCAGCCGTTCCTCGATCGCATCGAAGCGGCGACCCTGACGGAACCGTTTTAAGCGCTATCATCAACGCATGAAGAAGCTCGCGCTCCTCGCTGCGTGTGCGTTCGTGATGCTCGCGTCGTCCGCACGCGCCGACGACAAGACGATCGTGCTCAAGACGTACGTGATCCACGGACGCGCGGATCGTCCGCTCGTCGTCACCGAGATTTCGCGCGCGCCCGTCGCGAGCACACTGAGCGCGCTGAACAAGCCGCTCACCGATCACGTCGAGCGCGCGGTGAGCTCGTCGCCGTTCTGACGTGATCGCGCTCGTCGTTCTGGCCGCGCTCGTCGCGCTGGGTTGCGCGCTCGCGTCGGCGAGGCGCTTGTATTTTGCGACGAATGCGATCGCGATCCACCCGGCGGTATGGCTGGACGCGATCGCGCGCGGGGAGGGGAGTCGCGCGGAGCGCGCCGTGCGACGCGATCCGCGCGCCGATTGGGAACGCGAGCTCCTCGACGCGTCGCGCGAGCCCGACGCGCAAACGCGCACCGCGCGAACGAACGAGCTCCTCATCGATTTGGACTTCCGCGTCTCGCGTTGGGAGCGCGTGCCGCGCGTATGCGCGAGCATCGCGAGCTCGGCGGGTTTTCTCTTCGGGAGCTTGACGCTACGCTTCGGGCTCGTCGCGTCGAGCGCGTTGCCCGACGATGCGCGCGGCGGCGCGATCAACGCGGTCGTGCTGCAGGCGGTGAACGTCGCGGCGCTCGGCGTCGCGGGCACCGCGTTCGCGATCGCCGCGCAGCTCCACGCGCGTCGCATGAAGAAAAGCTTCGAAAAAGACGTCGACGCGTTGATCCAAGCGCTCGAGCCCGCCGAAAATTGACTTCGCGTCCGGAACTTTTGCGGTACGCTGGGGTCTAACTTCCGAATGAACCCCACGGCAGGCCCCCCGGGAGCGCAGCAAGGCAGACCTGGACAGATGACCGCAGTGATGCGGGCCGTCGCTCAACAGAGCGGTCCGAAGGTCCTGCGAATCGGTTTGGTGCAAGCCGGCCGCGTCATCGAAGAGCGCATCATCAAGCAGCGCACGAGCGTCGTCGTCGGTCAGAGCGAGAAGAGCACCTTCGTCGTTCCGACGCCGAACATCCCGCCGCAGTTCAAGCTCTTCGAGCTCATCGGCAACGACTACTACCTGAACTTCCTCGACGGCATGAGCGGACGCGTCGCGCTCGCCACCGGCATCAGCGATCTCGCCGGCCTTCGCGGGCAAGCGAAGCGCGTGGGACCTGCGTACCAGGTGAAGCTCACGGAAGAAGCGCGCGGCAAGGTCGTCATCGGCGACATCACGTTTCTCTTTCAGTTCGTCGCGCCGCCGCCGCCGCAACCGCGCCCGCAGCTTCCGCTGTCGGTCAAAGGCGGCCTCGCGTCGCAAATCGACTGGACGCTCACGATCATCGCCGCGTTCAGCTTCATGTTCCACTTCGGCTTCATCGGCGCGATGTATTCGGACTGGCTCGATCCCGTCGTCGGCGACGAAAACGTCGCGGGCTTGATCGACATGACGAAGAATCTCCCGGCGCCGCCGCCGATCGAAGACAAGAGCGATCAACCGACGGATCAACAATCGAACACGCCCGCGAAAGAAGAGAAGAAGCAAGAGAGCGGGCAGAAATCGAATCAGACGCCCGGCAAGATCAGCGATCAAAAAGCCGCGGCCCTCGCGAGCGAAGCGCAGGCGATGCAAATGCAAATGCTCGCGGCGTTCGGCGGAACGACCGCGGTGCAAGGCGCGCTCAACCGAAGCGACGTTCCGGTCGGCGATCTCAGCGCGGTCGCGCAATCGGCGGCTGGCGTGACGAACACCGGCGGCGATCTTCACCTCGCGGGCGGTGGCGGCGCGACGATTCCCGGTCAGCACGGCGGCTTGAATCAGCTCGGGCAAGCGGGCGGCGGCGGTGGTGGAAGCGCTGGAACCGAGCGCACCGTGCAAGGTCCGAAGGGCACGGAGAGCGTCGGCGCGCTGTCGACGTCCGCGCCGGTGGCGAACGCGGAAGCCGCGATCGCGCGCCTCCGTCCGGGCTTCCGCTCTTGCTACAACAAGGGCCTCGCCAACGATCCGTCGATGGCAGGCAAGATCGTTATCTCGATCAAAATCGCGCCGAACGGCGACGTGAACGACGTGTCCAAGGTCGGCGGCTCAGGCCTCTCACCCGAAGTCGAACAGTGCATCATCAAGCGCGCCCGTGGTGGCTCGTTCGACGCCCCTGGTGGCAGCGGTTCGACCATCCAAGTCCCGGTCACGTTCGTCAAACAGAACTGAGCGGTGAATGCGCAAAGCTCGGCCGGCACCAGTCAAGGAGCCGGCCGGGTTTCCGTTTGTACGTTCGTCACTTTCTCAGCGTTTTTCGAACACATGCGAGGTTTGACACCCCGCGAAACGAACAGTAGATTGCAGAGCCGGGGAAGGTACTGCACGAATGCGCCTTAGCTCGAAATTCAAATGGGTCGCTGCCGTCGCTGCGGTCGCTGCGCTCACCGTGCCCGCGCTCGCGCAAACCGACGCTGCGGGAGGCGGACAAGTCGCGTTTCAGAAGCAGCAACAGCTCTCCCCGCAACAGCAACTCGCCGAAGCGGACTCGCAGATCTCGCGCATGGAGCAAGCGGCGAGCAACGTGCGCCGCCAGCTCGAGGCTGCGCGTGGCGCGCGTGATGTCGTCAAGACGCTCTGTTTGAACGACAAGCTCTCGCAGATCGACGTCGCCACGCGTTCCGCGAAGGATCGCCGCCAATCCTTGCAGCTTGCGGTTTCACGCAACGACGGCGAGCTCGGCAACCACGAGTTCACGATCATGACAGTGCTCCGTCAACGCAGCGAACAGCTCACGGCGGAAGCCAATCAGTGCATCGGCGAAGAGGCCACGTTGATCGGCGAGGCAAAGGTCACCACCACGGTGGACCCCACCCTCCCGCCGGACGACGAGACTCAGTACGAGCCGCCGAATCCGAACATCATCGTTCTTCCACCCGATTGCAGTTCCTGCGCGGATTAGATAAGCCAGGGTTCCCAAAGTTGAGCCGGCTTCGGCAGCGGTAGTACAACGCCGCCCGCCTGCAGCAGAGAAATGCGACGACTACTCACCATCCTTGCGATCGCTTCGAGTGTTGCGGCACCACTTCTCGTCGCACGGCCCGCGCACGCGCAGGGTTGGCTCGCAGATCGCAAGTACACCGAGGGCATTGGCATCAAAGCCGGTGACTTCGAGATTCACCCCGGTCTTGGTGGTGAAGCGGGGTTCGACTCGAACTGGTTTCAGCGGACGTACAACGACGGGTTCGTGAACTCGTTGCCGGCGGGTGATCACTTCGCCGCGGGCATTTTTCGTCTTTCGGGAAACCTCGACATTTCGACGATGGGCGCGCAGCGCAAAGAAGGGGACGCGAACGCGGCGCCACCGACCGTCAACTTCCGCTTGGGCGCGTCGGTCACGCAGCGGTTCTTCGTCGGCGACCAAGACATCATCAATCAAAACGGCATCGACGGTTTGTCGGCCGCGCTCAATGGGCGTCTCGATGTTCTGCCGCAGAAGCCCGTCGGGTTTGGTTTGCAGGCGGGTTATGTCCGCACGCTCGGAGGAAATGTCTCCGGAAACCCCGATCAGAACTTCAACCAAAACACGCTCAACGTCGGTGCCGATGTCACGATTCGGCCTGGCGGCGGTTTGTTCGACTGGAAGTTTGGGTACCTCGGCAACTTCATCTTCTTCGACAACTCGGGGAACGCGCCGTTCAACAACTTGCAAAACAGCGTCGTCACGCGTGGGACGTGGCGCTTCGGCCCGAAGACTGCGTTGATCTACGACGGCAACATGACGTTCGTCTCGTACGAGCAGCAGACTCAAGCGTTCAACGGACTGCTCAACTCGACTCCCCTGCGATCGAAGCTCGGCATCAACGGTCTTCTCGGGTCGCGCTTCGGGCTGACGGCGTTCGCCGGGTATGGCGCGAGCTTCGTCGACGACAAGGGCAACGCGGCCGTCGAGCAGTATGGGTTCGGGTACAAGAGCAAATCGTTTCCTGGGATCATCGGGCAGCTCGAGGGGAAGTTCTTCCTCACGCCGAACCCGAACGCTGATCCCACCGCCGCGACGCTCTCGGTATCCACGCTCTCCATCGGCTACAACCGCGACTTTTCGCAGAGTTATCTCGGCAGCTTTTACGGATCCGATCGCGGGTACTTGAAGTTTGCCTTCTTCTTCGGTGGGCGCGCTCTCGTGTCGCTCGAGGGTGGAGCCGGAGCGCGCGAATACCCGCAGGTCTTCGCGAACGGTGGCGGCAACAACCTCACTGCGATTGGGCCGAACGGCGGATTCACGGATGCGGCGCTCGACGCGACGCTGTTCGGCGAGTATCGCTTCACGAACACGCTCGGGCTCAACGCCACGTTCCGTTACACGGAAGAAATCAGCAGCACGAGCTTGCCCTCGGATACGCAAGGCGACCTCTATCACATGGCGTTCCGGCGCTTCGAGGCATACCTCGGGTTCCGCTGGTTCATGTGAGGTTGAATGGCGCTCCTCGCGCGCCACACTAAGCTCGTCGGCATGCGCCGGTTCGTCGTCTTCGTCGTGTGGCTCGTTGCGTGCTCGGGTGGGGCGCCGCCGCCACGCAACCTTCCGCCGGCGACGCCGAGCACGACGCTCGGGCCCAGCGATTTGTTCGAGGTGAGCGTCGTCGGCGAGAAGGATTTGCCGAAGGAGTATCGGATTCAACCCGACTGCTCGATCGACTTTCCGTACCTCGATCGCGTGAACGACGTGTGCGGGCTCGAGCCGCAGCAACTCGTCGACAAGCTCAAGGCGGAGCTCAAGGCGCGGGACATCCTGCGCAACCCGCAAGTCACGCTCGTCGTGAAGCAATACGCGTCGAAGAAGGTGAGCGTCATCGGGCAGGTGAACAAACCGGGGAGCGTGCCGTGGACCGACGGGCTTCGCTTGTTCGACGTGATTTCGCAGTCGGGAGGGTTCACGTCGATCGCGGACAGCAAGAACGTCGTGCTCACGCGGCGGATCGGCAACGGGAAGACCGTCACGGTGAACGTGAACGTCGACGGCATCGGCGACGGGACGCAGCCGGACATTCCCGTGCAAGCGGGCGACACGATCAAGGTCGACAGTCGAGTATTCTGACGCCGTGAGCGACAAGAAGCGGCTGCTCTTTCTTCTGACGGGCGGCACGCTCTTGATGCGCGAGAAGGCCGCAGTCGACGGACGGTCGCCGTCGATGCTCGCGCTCGAGGATGCGACGACCGATTTGCTCGCCGAGGTCCCCGCGCTCGCGCGCGTCGCGGACATCGAGACGCGTCAGCTCTTCGCGACGACGCTTGGAAATTCCCGACGGGGGATGGACTCGAGCGACATGCAGCCGAGCGATTGGGTCGCGCTCGCGCGCGAGGTGCACGCGGCGCTCGGTGCGTTCGACGGTGTGGTCGTCGTGCACGGCACGGACACGATGGCGTATACGGCGAGCGCGCTCGCGCTCTTGTTGGGTCCGCTGCCGAAGCCGGTGGTGCTCACCGGCGCGCAGCGTCCGCTCGCCGAGGCGCGCACGGACGCTCGGGAGAATCTCGTCGATGCGGCGCACGTCGCGACGCTGCAGGTCCCCGAGGTTTGCATCGCGTTTGCGTCGCGCGTGATGCGCGGCGTGCGTGCGACGAAGCGCGACGCGTGGGCGCTCGATGCGTTCGATTCGCCCAACTGCAAGCAGCTCGTCGAGCTCGGCGTGAGCGCGACGATCGCGCCGCACGTGAACGCGCCGCAGCCGCTCGCCGCGTTCGACGATCGCATCGAGCCGAGCGTGCTCGCGGTGCGCATTTTTCCCGGGCTCGAGGAGCGGCTGATCACGGGCGCGGTTCGCGCGGGGGTGAGAGGGCTCGTGCTCGAGGCGTACGGAACGGGGAACGTGCCGCAGAGCGTGGGGCGCTCGCTCATTCCCGCGATCGAGCACGCGCGGGCGGCGCGCGTGCCGGTCGTCGTCGTGTCGCAGTGTCTTCGAGGGTTCGTCGATCTCTCGCGTTACGCGGGTGGCGCTGCGGCGCGCGACGCGGGGGCGATCTCGGGCGGCGACATGACACCGGAGGCGGCACTTGCGAAGTTGATGATCGGGCTCGGGCGGCTCGGGCCGGGCGAGGATCTGCGCGCGTATTTCGAGCGCAACGTGGTCGGCGAGCGGAGTTGATTTGAGCGGGCACGAACGCGCGTGGCGTACTGACGTTCAAGAAGCTGTCGTTCGAGGTCATCTTGCGCTCGGTGCGTTCGTGCGTCGCTCGCGCAGGGGTAGTGCAGCGGGCGTGCCGCGCGAATTTGCCGGAAAAGCCGCGATGCGCACGTGGCCGCGCCGGCCAGGCCACAGGCCACTGGCCACGTGCCGCACGGTGCTCGCGATCCGATCGTTCGGATCCGAACGATCTACTTCCCGGTGAATTCCGGCTCGCGCTTCTGCATGAACGCAAGCACGCCTTCCATCACGTCCGCCGTCCGCAAGAGCCGAAGTTGGTTCGTCCGTTCGCGCTTCAGCGCCTCGTCGAGATCTCCCCAGCTCGCGTAGAGGGACTCCTTGATCGCGGCGAACGCGAGCGGAGGGCCTTTTTCGAGGCGCGCTGCGAGCGCGAGCGTGTGCTCGCGGAGCTTCTCGGCGGGGACTGCGTCGAGCGCGATGCCGAGCTCGTGGAGTTTTTTTCCGTCGAGCTTCTCGGCGAGCATGCAGAGCTGCATCGCGCGCGCCGTGCCGAGCAAGCGCGGGAGCCAGAACGTTCCGCCGCCGTCGGGCATGAGACCGATGCCGACGAATTTTTCCTGCACGTAGGCGCGATCGGTCACGACGCGGAAATCGCACGCGAGCGCGATGTCCGCGCCGAACCCGACGGCCGCGCCGTCCACCATCGCGATGGTCGGCTTCGGACAGCGCACGATCGACTTCACGAGACCGTGGAAATCGTCGATGTACTCGTCGACGCGCGCCATCATCTCGGGGTCCTCCATGTTTTTTCGGAGGTCCGCGCCGGAGCAGAAGTGGCCACCGGCACCCGTCAAGATCACGCAACGAACGGACTCGTCTTTTGCCGCTTCGAGGAACGCGGCGCGGAGCGCACGCACGACGGGCACGGTGAGCGCGTTGCGCGCCTCGGGGCGCGCGATGGTGACGATCGAGGTTCGATTCACGCGTTCTACGGTCACTTCGGTCAAGGCACGTTCCTCTTTCTTTCTTGCTGGTCCGCGGTGCCGATCGGCACGACGACCTTGGCGTCGCCCGCCTCCGTGCGCGCGTAAAAATCGGACGCGAGATACACCTTCACGAGGCGCTGCAGGAGAATTTTCGTGACCGCGCCGAGCGGCACGGCGAGCAGCACGCCGAAAAATCCGAGGAGCGAGCCGGCTGCCATCATCGTGAGGAGCACTTCGAGCGGCGCGAGGCCGACGGATTTTCCGACGATGCGCGGCGTGATGATGGTTCCGTCGAGGATCTGCACGCTGCCCATCACGAGGAGCACGCCGACGACGGGACCGGCGCCGTGCCAATCGAGGAGCGCCATCGCGAGCGCGAGGGAGAGCCCGCACGAAAATCCGACGTACGGAACGAACGCGAGCATGCCGGTGAGCACGCCGATCGGAACCGCGAGGCGGATGTCGACGATGCGAAGGCCCGTCGCGTAGAGCGCGCCGAGCACGAAGCACGCGGTGAGCTGCCCTCGGACGTAGCCGCCGAGCGTGCGGTGCGTCTGCACGGCGACCGACGTGACGGTGCGCAGCCACCGGCGCGGAACGAGCTTGCCCGTGTAACGCACGATGCGATCGAAATCGATGAGCAGGTAGAGCGCGAACACCGGCACGATGAACGCGGACAAAACGAGCGCGACGTAGCTGAGCGTACCGAACGCCCACTCGCTGAACGTCTTCGGCTCCGGCAAATACGGGACGAGCTCGTTCCACGTGCTCGGGAGTTTTTTCTTGAAGACCGTCTCGAGGAACGGATCGAGCCGTGGGCGGAGGCTGTCGAGTTGCGCGGGGAGATCACGCGCGGCAGAGCGCAGCTCCTCGGCGAAATACGGGACGGCGAACGCGAAGAACAAAGCGACGATGCCCATGAGCGCCGCCATCACGAGGATGGCGCCGACGGTGCGCGGGACCTTCCAGCTCTCGAGGCGATCGACGAACGGATCGAGCGCGTACGCGAGCAAGAACGCAAAGAACAGCGGAACGAGCACGCCGCGGAGGAGGTACACGAGCACGAGCGCGCCGGCGAAGCCGCTCACGATGACCGCGCGGCGCCAGAACGCGCTGAGCTGAGCGGGCGCAGGCTCCATGTTTCCATCGTAGCACTTGCGACGAATCACTTGCGCTCGGCCGCGTTTCGACGCAGTTTCGCGCGGGATGAGTTTCGATGCGGCGTATTTCGATCGTTTCTACGAGCGCAAGCAGACGCGCGTGTACGACGCGAAGAAGGTCGAGGACCTCGCGCGCGGCGTCATCTCGATGATCCGCTGGCTCGGCGGCGACGTGCGCACGGTGCTCGACGTCGGCGCGGGCGCGGGATTTTGGCGCGCGTACCTCAAGACGAACGAGCCGCGCGTTCGCTACACGTCGATCGACGCGAGCCCTTACGCGTGCGAACGTTACGGTCACGAGCAGCGCGACATCGCGCGCTGGAAATCCGGTGAGCGTTACGATTTGATCGTCTGTCAGGGCGTGCTCCCGTACCTGAGCGACGACGACGCGACGCGCGCGCTCGAGAACATCGGCGCGATGGCCGCTGGTTTCCTCTACCTCGAGGCGATCACGAAGCGCGACGTCCGCGACGTCTGCGATCTCGACAAAACCGACGCGCGAATCCACGAGCGCGATGGCGCGTTCTACTTGCAGACCCTCCGCGCGCATTTCGTCCGCGTCGGCTGCGGCCTCTACTACGCGAGGCGCGGGCCGCTGCGCTTCTACGAGCTCGAAGCGGACGTGACGCCGTGATTCCCGAGTTCGACGAGAAGGCGCCTCGCCCCGTTCCAGCGCTCGAAGATCAAGACGGGACGACGCTCGCGCGCTTGGTCGGCGTGATGCGCCGCCTCCTCGCGCCGAACGGATGCCCGTGGGATCGCGAACAGTCGCTCGAGACCCTCCGCAAATACGTGCTCGAGGAGGCGTGCGAGGTGATCGACGCCATCGACTCCGGAAATCGCGACGCGCTGCGCGAAGAGCTCGGGGATCTGCTGCTGCAAGTCGTGTTTCAGGCGGAGCTCCTTCGCAAGGAAGGGAAGTTCGCGATCGACGACGTCGTCGCGGGCATCGTCGAGAAGCTCGTCTCGCGCCACCCGCACGTGTTTGGCGACGTGAAGGCGGACACGTCCGAAGAAGTGCTGACGAATTGGGAGAAGCTGAAGGCGAAGGAGAAGAAGGGGCGCGGGATTTTGGAGGGGGTGCCGCGGAGCCTTCCCGCGCTCGTGCGCGCGCAGCGCGTCGGCGAGAAGGTGTCGCGCGTCGGCTTCGACTGGACGGACGCGCGCGGATCGATCGCGAAGGTCCACGAAGAGATCGGCGAGCTCGAGATCGCGATGCACTCGGGGACCGCCTCGGACCGCGAAGAGGAGCTCGGCGACGCGCTCTTCGCGTTGGTGAACCTCGCGCGCCACTTGAACGTGGACGCGGAGGGCGCGCTGCGCCGCACGATCGACAAATTCACGACGCGCTTCGCGCACGTCGAAGCGCGCGTGCGCGAAAACCACGGCGGCTGGGGCGACACGGGAAGAGACAAGCTCCCGCTCGAGACGCTCGACCAGTATTGGGAAGAAGCGAAGCGCGCGAAAAAAGAATGACGCCGAACACGAGCAGCGCCGAGCCGTCGTTCATCGCGCGCGCGCTGCGCCTCGGGGAGGGGGAGCTCTCGCGCGCGGCGCGGCTCGTCGCGCTCATTTTTCTTTTGTCGGCGTCGCTCGTGCTCATCAAGTCCGCGCAGTCCGGGATTTTCCTGATGGCGTACCCGAAGACGATGATCCCCTACGCGTTCTTCGCGTCGGCGATCACGCTCTCGATCGCGTCGCTCGCCACCGTGCCGCTCGCGTCGCGCCTCGGTGCCGCCCGCTTGCTCCGCGTGATGCTCGTCGCGTGCGCGCTCGCGATGCTCGCGATTCGCGCGCTGCTCGCGGCTGGCGCGCCCGGCGCGCCGTTCATTTTGTACGTGGTCATCGAAGCCGCGTCGGGCGTGCTCTTGATTCACGGATGGGCGGTCGTGTCGCAAGCGACGACGGCGCGGAGCGCGAAGCGGCTCTTGCCCGTGGCGGGAGCGGGCGCGACGCTCGCGTGGACGTTCGTCGGTTTGGCCGTCGTGCCGATCGCGCGCGCGCTCGGCGCGCCCGCGCTGCTCTTCATCGCGGCCGCCGTGCTCTTCGGGATGGTCCCGCTCGTCATGGTGATTCGCGCGCGCGATCTCGCCGCGCACGTCGCGAAAAAACGCGCGTCGACGCTCGAGGAATGGAAGCGCGCGCTCGCGTATTTGCGCGCAGTTCCTCTCTTGCGCGTGATGGCGACGCTCTCGATCCTCGCGCTCGTCACCGAGCAGTTCATGGATTACGTGCTCATGACCGCGGCGCACGAGCGCTACGCGACCGAGGCGTCCTGCGCGGGATTCTTCGGGCGTTACTACGGCGTGACGAGCGCGATCACGCTCGCCGTGCTGCTTCTTCTCTCCGGTCGCGTCATGCTCGCGCTCGGCACCTCGCGCACGCTGCTCCTCACGCCGATCACGACGATCGGCGTCGCGGCGGTGGCGGCGATTTTTCCGAGCTTCGGCACGGCGGTCGCGCTGCGTAGCGTGGACCGCGTGCTCAAGCAATCGATTTGGAGCTCGGCCAGCGAACAAACGCAGACACCCCTTCCGCCCGTCGAGCGCGTTCAATCGCGCGCGCTCGTGCGCGGCGTGCTCGCGCCCGCCGCGTACGCGGTGACGGCCGCGATCCTCGCGTTCCTTCCGCACGCGAGCGCGCGTTCGCTCGCCGCCGCCACCGCGGTCGGCGTGCTGGTGATGGCCGTCGTGTGCACGCGCGGCGTCCGCTGGGCGTACCGTGACGCGCTCCGACGTGCGATCGACGAGCGCACGCTCGATCTCGACGAAGTGGAGCCGCAGAGCTTCGACGCCGAGACGCGCGCGACCCTCCTCGCCGAGCTGCGCTCGACCGACGATCGCCGCGCGGGCCTCGCCGCAGAGCTCTTGTGCGAAGGGTCGACGCCGCCGGACGACGAGGTGCTCTCCGTCGCGATTCACAGCCCGAGCATGCTCGTGCGCATCGCCGCGCTCAAAGCGATCGCGCGCCATCGTCGCGGGCGTTACGTCGACGACGTCGCGCGCGTGCTCGCGAGCGATCCGGAGCCGGCGTGTCGCGCGGAGGCCGCGCGCGTCGTCGTGCAGCTCGGTGTCGCCCCCGAAGAGGCTCATCCTGCGTTGAAGAAATTGTCGGACGACGGCGACGCGCACGAGCGCGCGGCGGCCAAAGTCGCCGAGCGCGTCGTCGCCGGCGAGCGCGATCCCGCGGAGCTCCTCGGCGCGTTCGACGACGAGTCCGCGGCCATCGTGCTCGATCTGCTCGTCGTGCCCGATCGCGTGCACCCGGAGTCACGCGAGCTCTTGATCAAGCAAATGCGACGGGTGATTCGCCGCGGGACGGACGCGGCGCGGCTCGCCGCGGTGAGCGCCGCAGCGCGCCTCAAGGCGTCCGAGCTCCTGCCCGACGTCGCGACGCTTCTCCCGACGAGCCTCGGTCCCGAGGTGGCGACGCGTCTCGTCGAGTGGGGAGAGGACGCGCTCGCGTTCGTGCAAGACGCGGTCGACTCCGCGAGCGCGGAGAGCGTGCGGCACGTGGCGAGCGCGCTGTCGGGCGAAGCGGCAGGTCCCCTCCTGAATCGACTCATCGCGCACGCCGATCCCGAGGTGCGCGATCGCGCGGTGCGCTCGCTCTCGTACGCGGCGTCGCGCGGGATCGTGTCGCGCCCCGCGGACGCGGAGATTCAACCGATGCTCTCGCGCGAGCTCGTCCTCGCGTACAAGATGTACGCGATCCTCGCGGGCCTCGCGAAGGACGACGGCATCCCCGATTGGAAAATCGACGCGCCCTACGATCGCCTCGGCGACGAGATCGAAAACGAGATCGGCGCGGTGCGCGAGCGCGTCTTGAACCTCCTCGGGCTCACCGGAAATCAAAAGCTCGTGTCCGCCGTGCAGGCTGGATTGCGGAAGAAGAGCGCCGAAGTGGACGCGAAAATCGCCGAGCTCGTCGACGCGACCCTCCCGCGCGATCTCGCCGCGCGCGTCGTGCCGCTCTTCGAGCATCTGTCGCTGCGCGAGCGCGCCCAGGCCGCGCGACTCTTCGCGGACGGCGTGTCGCAAATCGAGCGCGATCCGCTCGCCGCGATCGTCGAGCTCGGCGACGAGACCATCCTCGGACGCGCGATGCTGGTATATAACGACCGCTTTCGTGAGCGTTACCCGCGCATCTGGGAGGAGAACTCGCGCTTGATTCCTTTGTTCGAGCGCATGGCGTTCTTGCGGACGGTGCCCATCTTCGAGGAGATGCCTGGGCCTGAGCTCCGCCGCGTCGCGGAGATGCTCACGGCGGTCGAGGTCCATGCGGACGAGGTGATTTTCAAGAAGGGCGACCCGGGCGACGCGCTCTACATCGTCCGGCGCGGCGCGGTCGCGATTCGCGACGGGAAAATCGAGCTCTCCGTCGCGCGCGCGGGGGATTTCTTCGGCGAGCTCGCGCTGCTCGACAACGAGCCGCGGAGCGCGGATGCGGTCGCTGTGGAAGATGCGTCGCTCGCGAAGCTCCACGGCGCGGACTTCCGCGAGCTCATGGCGCGCCGCCCGCAAATCCAAGAACGCATCCTTCGCGTGCTCGTCCGTAGGTTGCGCGCGGCGAGCATGCGCCTTACGAAACCCAGCTGATGACGTCTCCTTCTTGGGCGCCGCTCGCGCGAACACCTGAAGAGTGGAGCGAAGCCGCGCGCTCGCTGGGCGGACGTCCGTTTCACGGCAAACAAATCTTCAAGTGGATCCAAGCGCGAGGCGTCCTCGACGCGTCGAAGATGAGCGATCTGCCCGCGGCGCTCCGTGCGTCGCTCGACGATCTCGGCGCGGGCGCGCGCGCGCGCGTCACGCACGAACGCGTCGCGACCGACGGAACGAAGAAGCTCCTGCTCACGCTCGAAGACGGCGCGACGATCGAAACGGTGCTCATCCCCGGCGTCACCGGGCCGCGCGGAGCGGGCGCACGATTGCCGAATCCCGTCGAGGGCGACGCGGACGCCTCCGCGGATCCCGACGTCGACGCGGACGCGGACGCGGAAAACGCGGAAAACGAATCGGACGAAGACGCCGACGTGCCCGTCGGCACCGATTGCGTGCGCGTCTCGCAGTGCGTCTCGACGCAAGTCGGCTGCGCGATGGGCTGCGTGTTCTGCGCGAGCGGCATTGCGGGCCTCAAGCGTCACCTCGGCGCCGACGAGATCATCGCGCAGGTCCTCGCGGGCCGCGCCGCGCTGCGCGAAGGCGAGCGCTTGCGCAACGTCGTCTACATGGGGATGGGCGAGCCGCTCGCGAACTACGACGCGACGGTGCGCTCGCTGCGTCTGCTCACGCATCCGGACGGCATCGGCCTCTCCGCGCGTCGCGTGACCGTCTCGACGAGCGGCCTCGTCCCGGAAATCGCGCGCCTCGGAGAGGACTTCCACGGAAACATCGGTCTCGCGATCTCGCTCCACGCGGCCGACGACGAAGCGCGCACGCGCCTCATGCCCATCAACAAGAAGTACCCGCTCGCGAAGCTCATCGACGCCCTCCGCCGCTACCCGCTCCCGCGCCGCCGCCGCATCACGATCGAATACACGCTCGTCGCGGGGAAGAACGACTCGTTGCAAGATGCACGCAAATTGTCGCGCCTGCTCTTTGGGTTGCCCGTGAAGATCAACCTCATCCCGATGAACCCGATCGAGCACTCCACGCTGGGTCCTCCCGATCTTTCCGACGCGTTGCGCTTCCAAAAATTGCTCTGCGACGACGGCTATTCGTGTTTCATTCGCCGCCGCCGCGGCGACGACGTGGCCGCCGCGTGCGGACAGCTCGCCCTGCTCGGCGCGAAGCCGAAAGTGCGCGTTTCGCGGGATTAGAGTATAGCGGTCCCCGTGATCCCGTACGTCCACGTCAGCGATCCCGGAACGATTCACCCGTTCGGCCTCCTCGTCGCGACGGGCGTCCTCATCGGCATCTGGCTCGCGACCAAGCGCGCGCGCTTCCTCGGCTACGACGTCGACCGCCTCAACTCGTTCATCACGTGGATGCTCGTCGTCGGCTTCATCGGCGGCCACGTGCTCGACGAGATTTTCTATCACCCGCGCGTCGTGCTCGAAGATCCGATCGAGCTCATTCTTCTCTACAAGTCGCTCTCGAGCTTCGGCGGGTTCATCGGCGCGTTCACGGGGATCGTGCTCTGGAAATACTTCTGGTTCGACTCGAAGTTTCCGGGTCACCCGTGGCTCTCGTGGATTGGTCGCATTCGCCGCCGCACGAAGGCGCAGCCGATCCTTCCGTTCGCCGATTTGATCTTGAGCGTGTTTCCCGTCGCGTGGGTGTTCGGTCGCATGGGTTGCTCGTCGGTGCACGACCACCCGGGCGCGCTCGCGAATCCCGGCGCGTTCCTCGCCGTCGAGTTTCCGCGCGGATTCCCGCCGGACGCGAGTCCCGAGTACGTCGCGAAGACGTTCACCGGCGCGCGCACGCATTTCGGCCCGTTCATCGAGTTCCTGCACGGGGACCTGCCGCGCTACGACCTCGGCCTCCTCGAGATGCTCTTCACGGCGTGCCTCGCGACGCTCCTCGCGCTCACGTGGAAGAAGAAGGTGCGCGTCGGAACGTACGTCGTCGCGACCGCCGTCACCTACGGCCCCGTGCGCTTCATGATGGACTACCTGCGCATCACCGACGGCGTGAACGCGGACCCGCGTTATGGCGGTCTCACGCCCGCGCAGTGGTGCTGCCTCGCGCTCACGCTGTTCGGCGTCGGAATGTTCGTCGTGATGCGCCGCCACGCCGCGCGCAATTTCGATCCCGGCTTGCTCGTCCTTCAGGGCTCCGATTCGGGCGAGGAGATCATCGCGGCGAAGGCAAAGAAGGCCGCCGAAGAGAAGACGAACCAAGAGCTCGAAAAAAAGCAGCAAGAAGCCGAGGCGGCGGTCGAGGGCGAGACCGAGACCGAGACCGAAGAGAAGTAAGCCGCGGCTTACCGATATTTTTCGAGCAGCGCGCGCACGTCGTCGGGGATCGGGATCGCGCGCATCGCGTCGAGCGACGTCACGGCGCACACGTGCTCGACCGTGGCGACGTCCGCGCCGTCCGACGCGCGCCGAAAATCGTAGCGGAACGCGACCGACTTGTTCCCGATGCGCGCGACGCGCGCCTCGATGCGCGCGACGTCCCCGAAGCGTAGCGGCGATCGGAAATCGCACGCGACGTGCACCGCAGGCAGCCCGATGCGACGCACGTTCACGAGCTTCACGTAACCGCCGTCGAGCCCGCCGAAGAGCTGCTCCATCGCCTCGTGCGCGTAGTGCATGAACCGCGCGAAGAACACGATGCCCGCGGCGTCGACTTCTTCGAAGCGCACCGGGCGCTCGTAGACGAACGTCACGCGAGATCCTCGCGGATCGACGCGAGCACGACGGGCGCGATCTTCGTCTCCGCGTGGTACGCGGGGTGGTCGACGCGCAGCGCGACGTCCTCCGTTCCTTTTTTCAGCGCGCGCACCGCGTCCGCGTCGAGCGCGAATTTGAGGTAGATCACCGCCGACGCGCGATCGGGCAGCACGCGATCGGGCGTGGTCTTCCCGACGAACGCGCGCCCGTCGATCACGATCGAGATGGCGTCCTCGATCCCGCGCGCCGCGACGAGAAACTCTTCGCGCGCGCGCTCGTCGTCGATCTCGATCATCACGGTGCACGAGAGCTCGCCGTCCGCTGGAACGAACGCGTTGTACGTCTCCATTTCGTGCGCGATGGCTGACTCGCGCGTGATGCGCTCCGTGCGGAGCATCTCTTGGATCTGGAGGAGCACCGTGTCGCGATTTTCGAAGAGCGCGGTCGCGCGATCTCCGATGGGCGTACGGCGCGATTTCTTTTCTTCGATGACGCGCGCGCGAAAGCGCGGTCGAATCTGTTCGTACTCCGCGAGCCCGAGGACCTCGCCGCGTTCGATTGGCTTCATGACACTCCTACGTGGATTCCGTACGCCTCCGCGAGCGCTTCGATCGGATGGCGCACCGTCACTTTGTTTTCCTTCGCGATGCGTAGCCCCGCGAGCGGACAATCGCTCACGACGCGCACCGCATCGGCATCGTCGATCCCGCGCACGAGCTTCTGCGCGTAGCGACGACCCATCTCGTAGTGCTGCGCCTTCATTCCCCACGTCCCGTCGACCGCGGAGCACTCCTGCACGATCTCGACTTCGGTGTCGTCGACCGCGCCGAGCACGCGCGCCGCGGGAAATCCGATCTTCTGCGCGCGAAGGTGACACGGCGCGTGATAGGCGATCTTTCCGAGCGAGCTCTCGAAGTTGCGATCGAGCTTCTTGTCGCGCCGGAGCTTCTCGAGAAACTCCATCACGTCGAACGTGCGGCTCGCGACCTTCTCCGCTTCCTTCGTCCCGAGGAGGCGAGGGTACTCTTTGCGAATCGTGTAACTGCACGACGGACCCGGCACGACGACGTCGCGCCCGCGCTCGATCTCCGCGAGGAGCGACGCGACGTTCGCGCGGGCTTTCGCGCGCGCCGCGTCGAGATCGCCGCCGTCGAGGTTCGGGATCCCACAACACGTTTGCTGCGGCCGCACGACCGCGAACCCATTTTTTTCGAGCACGCGCACCGCGTTCGCCGGCGCGCTCGGGAAATTGTAGTCGCCCTGACACGTCGCGAAGATCGCGACGGTCCCGTTTTTCCCCGCTCCCTCGAGCGGCTCGTGCGACGCGAGCCACTTCGCGAACGTCGTCGTCGCGAACGTCGGCAGCGGAAATTCGGCGGAGATCCCTGCGGCGCGCTCCATTGCTTTTCGCACGAGACGTTTCTCGTTCACGAAATTCGCGCCTCTCGCGAGAACCCCTGCCGTCATTTGTCCGAGCAGCCCCGGCTCGCCGAGCGCGCGATCTTGCACCGTGATGCCGTCGCGCTCGGCGCGCTGAATTTTTTCGCGCGTCAAAAGGCGCGGCAAGTCCACCTGCCACGCGTGCCCTTCGTCCGGCGTGTACGGGCACTTGATGTAACAGAGCTTGCACTGCCAGCAGAGCTCGGTGACGGCGGTGAAGTCCTCCGCGCCCAAATTCTCCGCCCCCTCCGCGCCGCGCGCGATGTCGCGATCCACGCGCGCGAACATCTCGGGGAACGAGCCGCAGTAGTTCACGCACATGCGGCAGTTGTGACAAATCTCGAACACGCGCCGGAGCTCGGTCTCGAGGTCGCGCGCGTTCATGTAGCGCGCGTCCGTCGGATCGAACGCCGGCGTCGTGCTCGGGGTCGGCTCGATCTTCTTGGTCACTACTTGATCGAGTCGAGCATCTTCTGGAAGCGACCCGCGTGGCTCTTCTCGGCCTTCGCGAGCGTCTCGAACCACTCGGCGATGTCGTCGAAGCCTTCGTCGCGCGCCGACTTCGCCATGCTCGGGTACATCGTCTCGTACTCGTGCGTCTCGCCGGCGATCGCCGCTTTCAGGTTCTTCTCCGTGTTGCCGATCGGGAGCCCCGTCGCGGGATCGCCGACCTGCTTGATGTAGTCGAGGTGTCCGTGCGCGTGGCCCGTCTCACCGTCGGCCGTCTCCTTGAAGTTTCCCGCGACCTCCGGGTAACCCTCGACGTCCGCGACCTTTGCAAAATACAAGTATCGACGATTCGCCTGGGATTCCCCTGCGAACGCGTCCTTCAGGTTTTGCAGCGTCTTCGTGTTTGCGAGCGATTTGCCCATCTCAATTCTCCTTCTTCTTTCTCTTGCGTGAACATGCCGCGCACGTCCCCCGATACGTGCGCTCGACGTGCGTGACGACGAAACCCGGCGCGGCCTCCGCGACGCGCGCCTCGGCGCTCGCCTCGGGAGAGAGCGACTTCGTGGGCACGTCGATGACGGCGCCGCACGCGTCGCACACCGCGTGGTGGTGCGCGCTGACGTTCGGATCGAAGCGCGACGCGCTGCCGAGACGCAGCGTCGACGAGAGCCCCGCCTGGGCGAGCGCGTCGAGCGTGTTGTAGACCGTGGCGAAGCTCATCGACGGAAACGACGGCTTGAGCCGCTCGAAGAGCGCTTGCGCAGTCGGGTGCGACGGGTCGTTCGCGAACGCTTCGACGAGCGCGATGCGCTGCGCCGTGATGCGCAGCCCGCGCGCGCGGAGCGTCTCGATCATCGCGCGCGCTTTTTCGCCGTGGCGTTTCAAGGTACGCCAAACCTTAATGATAATATTTCTAAAAAGCAAGGCGCGCGTGAGACGCCGCGGCGGCACGCGCTCGCCTCACGAGGAAATGCGACGCGTCGAGTACGCGCTTGACGCTACCGGCCCGGCGGCTTCAGCGGCAGGACGGGCGATGAGATCGGCGCGGGCGGAATCTTCGAGCTCTCGAGCTTGAGCGCGCTGCCTGGTGCTTCCGGAATCGCCTCGAGCGTGATGAGCGCGTTGATCATGCGATCCATCCCGAACTCGTGCGTCGCTTCCTTGAGGAACACTTGCGTGATGCGCACGAGGCGCAAGCTCGTCGTCTTGCCGAGATCCATCTCGCGCTCGAGGAACGCTTCGAACGATCCGAACCCCTTGGCGAGGTAGAGCTGACGCGCCTGCACGTCGCGCAAGATGAGCCCGATGTCGTAGAACGACTTCGCGAGGTTCTTGCGGAGCGCCTTGATCTGCGTGAGCGCTTGGTGGAGCTCGGCGATCTTCTGCTTGATGTCCTCGGCGCCCATCGGCGTGCGGATGGTCGCGCGGGCGCTGCCGGGCAGCGGGGGCTCGGCGGCGCGTGCGCGGGCTTCCGCGGCGTGCTTGGCGGCGTGGCGTGCGGCCCACGGCGCGGCTCCCCGAAGTCCAAGGCGACGCTTGGCGAGCTTCGGATCCGCCGCGGCCGCTGGCTGTGCAGCCGCCACCTTCTTCGACTTCGGCGCCGCCTTGGGTTGCGGCTTCGCCGGAGCCTTGCTCTTCTTGTTTTTCTTCTTATTTCCCATCGCTTCCGTTGTTGACCCGCGGAAGGCAAGCCCTTGGGTGCGGCTGTAGCAGACGCCATGCCGTTTCGTCCACAAATCCTCACACGCAAAACCGGATAAGTTCGCATCCGAGCCATGGCCGCGTTCACGACGGTCGACGCCGAGGAGCTCGACGAGTTTCTGACGTCGCACGCAATCGCAAAATGCAATCGATTGCAGCCCGTTGAGGGCGGGAGCGTGAACAGCAACTTCAGCGTGATTTGCGGGCCGAAACGCTATTTTTTGAGACTCTACGAGGAGCAGGACGACGCCGGGGCGGCGCGCGAGCAACGGATGGTCGCGGCGCTGGTCGCGGCGGGCGTGCCGACGCCGATCGCGGTGGCGACGGGGACGCTCTCTCGAAAACCGGCGGCCGTGTTCCCGTGGATCGACGGCGTTCACTCGTGTCAGCGCGCGGTTTCGGCGGGACGGGCGCGCGCGGTGGGCGAGGCGCTCGCACGCGTCCACCGATCGAACGCGCCGGCGAGCGAGAGTCGATTCGACGAAGCCGCTCTCCGAAAGCGACTCGCGACGATCGACTCGAATGCGTTTCCGGTGGCGCGCCTCGCGCGCACGCTGGACGCGCTCACCGCGCGCGCGCGCGATCTCCCGAGTGGAGTCGTGCATGGCGATCTCTTTCGCGACAACGTCCTCTTCGAAGCGGCGGACTCCGATCACGTCGTCGCGTTGCTCGATTTCGAGAGCGCCTCGCGCGGCGCGTTCGCCTACGACCTCGCGGTCACCGCGCTCGCGTGGTGCTTCGGCGACGCGTTCGACGCGTCGCGCGCGCGCGCGATGATCGAAGGCTATGCGTCGGTGCGCCCGATCGAGGCGCGCGAAAAGGATGCATTCCGCACGGAGATGCGGATGGCGGCGCTGCGCTTCACGATCACGCGCATCACCGACTACGCGATGCGCGCGCACGACGGGACGACGGAACGCGTGATGAAAGATTGGCGACGGTTTCTCGCGCGCCTCGACGCGGTGGAGTCGATGGGCGACGCGCGCGCTCTCTTCGATCGAACCTAGGCGCTTCGATCAACCCGCTTCGGCGGCGATGCGGACCTTCTCTGCGGGCGTCCAGAGCGCGCCGCGGAGCTCCTCGATGCGCTTCTTCGCGGTTTCGAGCTGCTCGGTTTGCGCGGCGACTTCCTTCTTCGCGGTGTCTTCGTCGCGTGTGATGTCTTCGCGCGCCGTCTTCGCCGCGCGCAAGACCTCGAGCACCTCACGATGAAGCTCCTCGCTCGCGGAGACGACCCACGCGTCGAGCTTCTTCGCGAAGTCGTCGATGATCTCGTCGAGCTTCGGTCCGACCTTTTGAGCGACCTGGCGCACGACGTCCGGCGCGAGCTCCTTCGCGCGCTTCTTGTACTCGCCTTCGACGCGGCCCTTGAGCATGTACGCGACGACGGGCGCCGCGGCGAGCAGCACGCCGCCCACCATCAAGTTGAAGAGGAGCGTGCCGAGGCCGACGGCGACGAGCGCGGTCACGCCGACGTCGTACTGGAAGGTGTCGACTTGGACGTCGAGGCGCTTCATGTCGGTGCCGAGCGTCTCGCCGACGCGCTCGGCCGCGTCGTGCGCGTCTTCGCGGACGAGCGCGATGGTGCGCTCCGCGAGATCCTCGAGCCTGCCCGCGATCTCCTTCGATTCCTCCTCCGCCCATTTGCGGAACGTCTCTTCGAGGAACGCCGGAAGGTATTGTTTGAGCTCGTCGGCCTTCGCGTTGTCTATCACGTCGGGCAATTTCGCGACGACGTCGTCGACGAAGCGATCGAGATCCTTTCGCGCGCCGACCTTGAGCCCCGAGACTTCTTCTTTGATGTGGATGCGGCGCTGCTCGAGCGTGCCGGCTTGGCCGAGCAGATCCCGCTCGAGCAAACCGATGCGACGATCGATTTCCTCGGCGGTCATGGCGAGCGCGCGGCGGCGCGCGTTCGCGCCTTTTTCGAGCAAACCGACGACGGACAAACCTTCGCCGAGCGCGTTGTCGAGCAAGATGCGCCCGCGCTCCTCCGCCAAGAATCGCGTGAGGTGCGCGACGAGCTCCGGCAAGCCGGACTCCGCGGAGTTTCCGGAGAGCGCCGTCTCCGCGCTCACGGGGAACACGATCGGATCGTGCACGAGGCGCGCGAGCTGACCCTTCGCGTACGCGAGCGCTTCGGTGCGCTCGGCGGGCGAGAGGAGATCCCATTTCGTGATCACGAAGACGATTTTGTCGCGCGACGCCTTGAGCAATTTGTCTTCGAGAAAGACGCGCTCGCTCTCTTTCAGGATTTGTCCCGCGTCGAGCAAGAACAAAACGGCGTCGGCGCGCGGGATGTAGCTGTACGTGATGTCCGCGCGCTGCAGCGAGAGATCGTTCACGCCTGGCGTGTCGACGAGCAAGATGCGCTCCTTGAGGAGCGCCGCGGGATACCCGACCTCGACGTAGTCGACCTCTTCGCCGGGCGCGCGCGCGCCGCCGACGGCGAACTCGCGCACTTGATCGAACGCGATCGGCTCGCGCGCGCCCGACTGCAGCACGATGGTGGCCTCGGGTTTGTCGGCGTAACGAATGTGATGAATCGCGGCGGTCGTCGGCGTGACGCCGACGGGGAGCGCGTTTTCGCCGAGCAGCGCGTTCACGAACGAGCTCTTGCCGTGGTTGAACTCGCCGACGACGACGAGGTGAAAGCGATCCTCTTCGAGCTTGCGAACGAGATCCTTCGTGACGCGCTCGCGGAGGGATTTCGCGCCGAGACCCTGCGCGATGTCCGCGAGCGACTGCAGCGCGACGGTCACGTCGAGCTTCTTCTCGCGAAACGCCGCGAGCCCGAGGCCTTCCTTCGTCGTCGACGTGCCGTTCATCACGCGTCTCCCTTCAAGAGCGCGCGCACGCGGTCGTCGACTTCTTCCATCGTGAGCCCGGTCGTGCCGAGCCCGCTCGCTTTGCGGTAGAGCGCGCTCTCCGCGAAGACGCGCATCGCGAGCACGCGTTTCGGCAAGTACGGGTGCGACGCGAACGCTTCCATGTATTTTCCAATCCCTTCTTTGCCTTCGTCGTACTGCTCGAGGAACGCTTCGAGGTTGAACTCCTCGTAGAGCTTGCGCGATCCGAGCGCGAGCTTCGTGAGCGCGCGGCTCGAGATCTCCGCGTTCTTGCTGCAGAGCATTCCGGCCCGATCGCACGTGATCTCCGCGCGGCGCGACCACGCGAGGAGCGCGACGACCGCGGGCTCCATCGCCCAGCGAACGATCGCACCGGCGACGCGCGTGAGCACGTGCAGCGCGGTGAGGTACACGACGTGCGAGTTGTGGATGTGCCCGCACTCGTGCCCGATCACCGTGAGCAGTTCTTCGTCCGTGTAGTGATCGACGAGCGCGGAGTGGACCATGATGAACGCTTCGTCGTTCGTGCCGTACGTCGCCGCGTTCAAGTGCGGCTCGTTCACGATGTAGATGTGCGGCGTCGCGATGTGGAGCGTGTCGGCGCAGTGCTGGGCGATGCGCTGAATGCGCGGGAACTGCCGATCGCTGACTTTGACCGCGCTCCCGAGGAGTTGGTTGCGCAGGACTTGTTTCCACATGCGCACCGTCGCCGCGACGGCGAGCTCGACGGGCTTCGCGCGCTCGAACGCCGCGCGCGTTTGTCTGTCGGAGATGTACGCGTATTCGTGTCCGGAGCTGTCGACGAGGCCACCCGTGGTGACGCGCTCGTTCTTTTTTCGCGCGACGAACGCGTCGAAATCCAAAGCAGGGATCTGCGCCATGCGAACTAACCTAACGATGGACTACGGCCTGAGCAATGCACGTCGGTTCGGGCGGCGCGCGCTCACTGCGGGGTGGTCGTCGTCCAGCGCGTCTGTTGAATCGCGGGGAGCGCGAAATACGTGATGACCCAAGCCGCCGCGCCCAGCGCCGCCGCGATGCCGACTCCTGCGATGGTCCACGTAGCCCAAACGGGGAGACCGCGCTTTTTATTCGGCGTCTGCTTCCATTCGAAGGGCGCGACCGTGAGCTCCGGACCGCACGCGCCGCCGGAGCACACACGCACGACGAACGTCGGGTCCGCGCTTCGCGCTGCGTTGTCGGCGCGCTTCACCGAAATCCAATTCGCGCACGTCGTCGCGGAAGCGAGGTCTTCGCGCGTGCACGGCGCGGGTGCGGGGAGCGCGACGCGCACGACCGTCCCCGCTTGCGCGATCGCGATCCACTGCGCGAAGACGACGCTCCCGTTCTCCTTCGCGACGAGCTGATGGACGCCGGGCGCGGTGGCTCGGTCGCCGGGCGCGATGGGATCGCCGTCCCAGCGGAGCTCGGTGGAGGGCTGCACGCGCGCGTCGAGCGTGAACGCGACGCGTGGCTCGGCGGGGGCGGTGATCTCGCCGACGCCCGCCGCGCGTCCGCCGTCGAGCGCCGCAGCCGCGCGCCAGTGACGCGCCGCGCGCGCGACGTCGGTCGGATCGAGGCGCGCGAAGCGCGACGCCCAACCGCGCTCGATCTCCGCCATGAGCCACGCCGCTTGCGGGAGCTCCGGGTGCGCGCGAAGGAGCGCTTCGCCGCGCGCGAGCGCGCGCTCGGCGCCGTCCGCGTCGTGCTGCGTGACGAGCTCGCGGGCTTGGTGGAGGTTCTCCTCGACGCGCAGCGCGAGCGTCGCGTCGACTTCGATCGCGTGCGGCGCGCCTTCGCGCGGAGCGACCAAACGAAGCCCGCGCGCCGCGGCCCACGCTTGCAAGATGGTCGGGATCGTCGCTGTTTCAACCTCTGCGCTGCCACCCTCCCAAACCATCGGCGCGTCGATCATTTCTGCGACTCGAGCTCCCCGAGCACCGCTTCGGCGTGCCCGTCGACCTTCACGTTCGACCACGCGCGCACGATTTTCCCCTTCGGGTCGATCAAGAACGTGCTGCGGATCACGCCCTTCGTCTTCTTTCCGTAACTAATCTTCTCGCCGAACGCGCCGTAGGCCTGGTGGACCGCGAGATCCGGATCCGAAAGGAGGGTGACCTTCAGCTTGAGCTTGTCGCGAAATCCACAGTGCGATTCGTACGAGTCTCGCGACACGCCGACGACTCTCGCGCCCGCCTTCTCGAGCTTCGGCAGAAGCTTCGTGAACGCTTGCGCTTCGCGCGTGCAACCCGGCGTGTTGTCGCGCGGATAAAAATAAAGGACGAGGTATTTCCCGCCAAAATCCTTAAGCGTGAGATTCTTTCCGGAGTCGGCGAGAAGGTCGAACGACGGCGCTTTGTCACCAGATGACAGCTTGCTCATGTTCGTGGTTGTCTGTATCGATGATTGTTTGGGGGTGAACGGGTCCGGCGCGTGCAGCTCAACTTCGCAGGTCGAGAGATAACGATCAAGCTCGTGTACTACGGGCCGGCGCTCTCGGGAAAGACGACGAACCTCAAGGCGTTGCACGAGCTCACCGCCGACGACAGCCACGGGCGCTTGATGACGCTCGAGACGCGCGACGACCGCACGCTCTTCTTCGACATGCTGCCGCTCGTGTTCCGCGCCGGCGGCGTCCCACGAAGGCCGGGGGATCGCATCCACACGCCCGTCGATCCGACGATGGGCATGAGCCTCCGCATCAAGGTGTTCACCGTGCCGGGACAAGTGCTGCACGGCGCGACGCGACGACTCGTCTTGCAAGGCGCCGACGGCGTCGCGTTCGTCGCCGACTCGCAGCTCTCCGAGACCGAGAACAACGCCGCATCGTTTCTCGATCTGCGCGCGAACCTGAAAGAGCTCAACGTCTCCGTGAAGGAGATGCCGATCGTCATCCAGTTCAACAAGCGGGACCTGCCGAACATCCGCAGCGACGACGAGATCAAGACGCTAGCGCAGCAAGGACGCGAGCCGGTGTTCCGCGCGAGCGCGCTCACCGGCGAGGGCGTCGTCGAGACGTTCTTCGGCCTCTTGCACCTCACGTGGAGCAAGCTCGAGCAAGAGCACCAACTCTCGCGCATCATCGGCATCGAGCCGCACGAGTTCGTTCCCGTCGCGGCGCGCAAGATGGGAATCAAGCGCGACGTGTCGACCATCCTCTCCGCGTGCCTCGGAGGGAACCTCCTTTATCGTCCGGCGGAGAAGGCGACGTGAACCTCGAAGGCGCCCCGCCCGAGAACGCGATCGACATCGACGCCGCCGTGCGCCTCGAGGATCTCGTCGATCGCGAAGCGCTCGTCGAGCTCTGCGACAGCTTCTTCACGCTCTTCGGAATTCCGGTGCGCGTGCTCTCGAAAGACGGGACCCTCCTCGCGGACGCGACGCGCGAGCACGAGCTCTGCGGATACATCAACACGTTCGGCACGGGGCGCGCGGCGTGCGGCGGCACGGTCGGCGCGGTGAAAATCGCGAACCCCGACGAAGACGACGGCGGCACGCTGATCCATCCGTGCTTCTCCGGGCTCGAGTACCGCGTCGTCGCGATCGATTACGAAGCGCGACGCATCGGACGATTCATCCTGGGCCCGTACGCGCCCGCCGATCTCAACGACGTGCCTACGTCGTTGCGCGAGATCGACGAAGGCGTCGACGTCGAAAAAGCGCGCAGCCTGATCCAAAAAGTTCCGCGCGCGAAGCCCGAGACCGTCCAGCGCGTCGCGCGCCACTTGAAGGCCGCGCTCGATCTCATCCTCTTCTCCGGCCACAAGACGCTCCTCACGAGCCAAATGCATTTGCTCAGCGTGCGCGAGAGCTTCCGCGAGCTCACCGAGAAGCAAGCGCGCTTGCAAGAGGCCTACGACCGCTTGAAGGAGCTCGATCGTCTCAAATCGAATTTCCTCGCGACGGTGAGCCACGAGCTCCGCACACCCCTCACGTCGATCATCGGGTACAGCGAGATGCTCGCGGAAGGAATTTCGGGACCGCTCAACGACGAACAAAAAGAATTCGTCGGCACGATCCGCGAAAAAGGCGAGCAGCTCCTCCAGCTCATTCAGTCGCTCCTCGACATGAGCAAGCTTGAGAGCGGCACGATGAGCGTGAAGAAGGCGAAGATCCGCGTCGAGGACGTGCTCGGCGAAGCCATGAAGACGCTCACGCCGAACGCGCGGAAAAAAGGCGTCACGCTGCGCCTCGAGTGCGCGCCCGGCTTGCCCGAGCTCCGCGCCGACTCCGAGCGCCTCCGTCAGGTCTTCATCAACCTCGGCGACAACGCGATCAAGTTCACGCCGAGCGGCGGCTCCGTCACCTTCCGCGCGAGCGCGATCGATCGGTCGAAGACCGCGGGAGGCGACGATGGGGAACGCGAGGGCTTCGCGCTCATCGCGCCTTCGCGCTCGCACGTCGAAGTCCGCGTGATGGACACCGGCATCGGCATCCCCGAAAACGAACGCGAGAAGGTCTTCGATCCGTTCTACCAAGTCGACTCGAGCTCGACGCGCGAGTACGGTGGCACGGGGCTCGGACTGTCGATCGTGAAGCGCCTCGTCGAGTCGCACGAGGGCACGATTCGCATCGAAGAGAACGCGCCGCGCGGCGCGATCTTCGTCGTCACACTGCCCATCCCTTCGCCGTGAACGAGCGCGAACGCATCGCGCGCATCGTCGACGTCCTCGCGGCGCGCGAGGCCGGCGACGACGCCGCTGTGCTCGATCCGATCACCGAGCACGTCGTCGTCACGGTGGACGAACAAGTCGAGGGCGTCCACTTCACGCGCGCGCTGTGCTCACTCGAGGACGTCGGGTTTCGCGCGACGATGGCCGCCGCGAGCGATCTCGCCGCGATGGGCGCGCGCCCGATCGCGGCGGTCTCGTCCTGGGTCCTCCCGCGCGATTCGAGCGATCACGACGTGGACGCGATCGCGACGGGTCAACGCGCGGCGTGCGATCTGCTCGGCGCGCGCATCGTCGGCGGCAATCTCTCCGCGGGCCCCGCGATCTCGATCTCGACGACGTGGATCGGCGAAGCGAAGTCACCCGTTCGTCGCGCGGGCGCGCGCGTCGGCGACGCGGTCTACGCGTGCGGCGCGCTCGGTCTCGCGCGCGCCGGATTTCGCGCGCTCACCGAGAACGTCTCCACGCCGAACGCGCGCGCCGCGGTCGACGCTTGGCGAAGACCGCGCGCGCGCGTCGCGGAGGGCCTCGCGATGTCCGCCGTCGCGCACGCCGCGATCGACGTGTCCGACGGGCTCGCGACGGACGCCGCGCACCTCGCCGAAGCGAGCCGCGTTCGCGTCGCGCTCGACTCCGCGGCGCTCCGAAAATATTTGCATGATGCAACGATCGAAATCGCGCGCGCGCTCGGCGACGACGCGCTCGACTACGCGCTCTCCGGCGGCGAGGACTACGCGCTCCTCGTCGCGAGCCCCGTTTCGATCGACGGATTCGCGCGCGTCGGCGCGATCGAGCACGCCGCGCAGCAATGCGACGACGTCACGCTCGACGGTCGTCCGCTCGCCGCGACCGGCTTCGATCACTTCGCGCGCTGATCAGAGCCCTTGGCACACCGGCGGAATCGGCACGCCTTGGAGCATGCCTTTCACTTGAGCGAGCTGCGGAATGTTCTCGCCCATCGCCGAGACGAGCGCGTCGCACGCCATCGCAGCTTGCGCGAGCTGCGCTTGCTGCGGCGCGGGTTGCTGCGACTGTCGGTGGAGGGCCGCGCAACAGCGGCGCGCTTGCGCCTGCGCGGCCGACGCGCCGGCTCCCGTGGTTGTTGTCGTCGTCGTCGTCGTCGCGTGCGTCGCGGTGGGCGCGTTCGTCGTCGTGATCGCGGGAGCGGGCGCCATGTTCGTCGGGTGCAAGCTCGGAAGCGTCTCACTGCTTTCCGCGGGGATCGCCGACGCGATCCCCGTGTCGAGAGGCGCAAGCGTCACTTGGGACGCGACGGGTATCGCGCTCGCCGATGCAGCAGCATCCTGCGTGACCTCGCTCTTCGGACACCCACCGAGGACGGCGAGAAACAACGCGCCAACGCACCATGGCCCGCCAAATAGGATGACGTATGAAGCGCGTCGCATGAAAAGCGCGTCGCCGGTTAGCTGCAGCCCATCGAGTTGCCGCAGTTCAGGCACTTGTAGCAAGCGCCGTTGCGGACCGTGATGTGACCGCACACGTCGCACACCGGCGCGTCGCCCATCATCGCGTCGAGGTGCGCGTCGAGCCCGTGAGCCGGCGCCTCGTGCGATCCGAGCCCTTCGTTCATCACCGCCGAGCGCGCCAGCGCCTGCGGCGTGTACGAGAGCGTCGCGTTGACCTCGGGCGCCGAGTCCGACGTCGCGATCGCGTGCGATGGAAGCGAAGGCGGCTCCTCCGGCAGCTCGTTCTTGTGCGACGGCGCTTGCAGCACTTCGGGCTTCACGTGCGCGAGGTCGTAGCGGTTCAAGTACTCGATGCCGAGCACGCGGAAGAGGTAGTCGACGATCGACGTCGCGAGCTTGACGTTCGGGTGCCCTTCGACGGTGCCTTGCGGCTCGAAGCGCGTGAACGTGAACTGCTCGACGTACGTCTCGAGCGGCACGCCGTACTGCAAGCCCACCGAGACGCTCATCGCGAAGCAGTTCATGAGCGAGCGGAACGCCGCGCCCTCTTTGTGCATGTCGATGAAGATCTCGCCGAGCGTTCCGTCGTCGTACTCGCCGGTGCGGAGGAAGATTTTGTGTCCGCCGACGCGCGCCTCTTGGGTGAATCCGCGTCGCTTCTTCGGCAAACGCACGCGGATGCCGTGCGGTCGCGTGAGGGGGAGTTGGAGCTGCAGCGTGTCCTGCGGCTCCTGCGTCATGGGGATCGGCGCGAGCGGCGGCTCGACCGTCTTGGCCGTCGCCGTCTCTTCCTTTTTCTCGTCGGACTTCGTCGAGAGCGGCTGGGAAGCCTTGCACCCGTCGCGGTAGAGCGCGACGGCCTTGAGCCCCAAGCGCCAACCCTCCTCGTAGATCTTCTGCACGTCGTCGACGGTCGCGTCGTTCGGCAGATTCACCGTCTTCGAGATCGCGCCCGAGAGGAACGGTTGCGCGGCGGCCATCATGCGCACGTGCGACATCGGCGGGAGATAGCGTTGACCGATTTTTCCGCAGCGGTTCGCGCAATCGAAGACCGGATAGTGCTCGTCTTTGAGGTGCGGCGCGCCTTCGATCGTCATGCGTCCGACGATGGTGTCGCTCGCTTCGTCGATTTGCGCGTCGGTGAACCCGACGAGCTTGAGCAGCGCGCGCCCGCTCTTCAAGTGCGCGCCGCCGAGACGCGCGTACGTCTCTTCGCCGAGCACCCACGGCGCGAACGCGCTGTCGAGATCGAAGACGCCGGGGATCGCCGCTTCGATCTTGTCGAGATCCTGATCGTCGAATCCCTTCTGCGCGAGCGTACGGCGATTGACGTGCGGCGCGCCGAGCAGCGTGTTCGTCCCGCTGACGTACGCGACGATCTCCTGCACTTCGGCCGGCGAGTACCCGAGGTTCGCGAGCGCCGCGGGCACGGATTGATTGACGATCTTGAAGTACCCGCCGCCCGCGAGCTTCTTGAACTTCACGAGCGCAAAGTCCGGCTCGATGCCGGTCGTGTCGCAATCCATGAGCAAACCGATCGTGCCGGTCGGCGCGAGCACGGTGGCTTGCGCGTTGCGGTACCCGTGCTGCTCGCCGAGCTTCACGGCCTCGTCCCAATCTTGGCACGCGGCCTTGTAGAGATCGGTCGGGCAGTGCTCGCGGTGAATGCCGTACGCCGCGTCGCGGTGCATGCTCATCACGCGCAGCATCGGCTCGCGGTTCTTCGCGAAGCCGTTGAACGGCCCCTTCGTCGCCGCCATCTCTGCGCTCGCCTTGTACGCGTGACCGCACATGATCGCGGTGAGCGCAGCGGCGATCGCGCGCCCGCGATCGCTGTCGTACGGAACGCCGAGCTGCATGAGGAGCGAGCCGAGGTTCGCGTAGCCGAGCCCGAGCGGGCGATAGTCGTGGCTGTTCTTCGCGATGCCCTGCGTCGGGTACGACGAGAGATCGACGAGGATCTCCTGCGCGACGAAGAACGTGCGGCACGCATGGCGGTACCCATCGACGTCGAACGAACCGTCGTCACGAAGGAACTTGGTCAAGTTGACGCTCGCGAGGTTGCACGCGGAGTCGTCGAGGAACATGTACTCGCTGCACGGGTTCGACGCGTTGATGCGATCGGTGTTCGGGCACGTGTGCCAGCGATTCACGGTCGTGTCGTATTGCACGCCGGGATCCGCGCAGCCCCACGCGGCCTCCGCGAGCGTGCGCCACAAATCCTTCGCCTCGTACGTGTCGACGACTTCTTTCGTCGTGCGCGCGATCGTCTGCCACTTTCCGCCCGCGAGCGCCGCGCGCATGAACTCGTCCGACACGCGCACCGAGTTGTTCGAGTTCTGCCCCGAAATCGTGTGGTACGCCTCGCCGTTGAAGTCGCTGGAGAACCCCGCCGCGATGAGCGCGTGCGCCTTCTTTTCTTCGCGCACCTTCCACGTGATGAAGTCCACGATCTCCGGATGGTCCATGTCGAGGCAGACCATCTTCGCGGCGCGGCGCGTCGTGCCGCCGCTCTTCGTCGAGCCCGCCGCGCGATCGAACACCTCGAGGAAGCTCATCAAGCCGCTCGACGTGCCGCCGCCCGAGAGCTTCTCTTGTCGTCCGCGGATCTGGCTGAAGTTCGACCCCGTCCCCGAGCCGTATTTGAAGAGGCGCGCTTCGCTCTTCATCAAGTCGTAGATCGACATCAAGTCGTCGTTCGCTCTTTGGATGAAGCACGCCGAGCACTGCGGGCGCTCGTAAGCGTTCGCGGTTTGCTCCGCTTCGCCCGACTCGAGGTTCACCGCCCAATTTCCGCCCGACCCCGTGATGCCGTACTCGTGAAAGAGGCCGCAGTTGAACCACACCGGCGAGTTGAACGCGCCGTACTGATGCAACATCAACCAGCCGAGCTCGGCTTCGAACGCGTCGGCGTCCGCGCTGCTCGCGAAATAACCCGTGAGCTTCTCACCGGCGTCGCGAATGGTGTGCGCGATGCGGTGCACGACCTGGCGCACGCTCTTCTCGCCCTGATCCTTGTCGCCATGAAGGCCCGCCTTGCGGAAATACTTCGAGATGACGATGTCGGTCGCGAGCTGGCTCCACTCGCTCGGGATCTCGGCGCCTTCCATCTTGAAGACGATCGAGCCGTCGGGGTTGGTGATGACGCTCGAGCGGCGCTCGTAGGTCGTGTCGAGCGCGTCGACGTTGGGCTGCGTGAAGCGACGCGTGACGGCTATGCCGCCGGTGTTGGTTGCGCGAGGTTTGGTCTTCTTGTTTTTGGTGGCCGCGTGAATCGCGTGACCATTTCCGTTCTTCTTGCTCGCGCCAACGACCGACGACTGTGACATGTCTGCCTCCATACGCCGTCGGACAGGTCGTGATTTCACAGCCTGCCCAACGTGCCCATCCCGTTGTTTTCTGCAAACCCAAAAGCAAAACGACGACCGGCGTCTCGACCGTGAACGAAGGCCAAAGCACAACCCGTGCCCAGGGTCGATTCGTTCAGGTGAAACGGACGGTCAGTTAAGGGCCCTTCGAGAAAGCCGTGAGGTTGGGGTCGTCTCGAGCAAGCCCAAGCTCATCTTCTCGAAGGTGAGCTTTGGCTTCTACCCCAACTGATTGTGGATGTAAAGCAAATCGCAGCACTACATGTTGTGCGACAGGCGAGCACAAGGGATTCCATCGACCCACTTACGTAAGCGGCCGGAACTACTGAACTCGCGTGACGACTGAACACATCTTCGCCCGAGATAACCCCGAAGCTGTCGACGAGGTTCCCACAATTTGTTCGACTCGCAGTCTCTATTCGAGCGCCGCGTTTGGGTCGGCGGGGATGGTCGAGACGGTCGCGAACTCTTTCTCGGGATCGACGACGACGACCTCGCCGAAACGCGAGAGCGGCTTGCCGATGACGGCGGGATCGCCGGCAACGACGATGAGCTCCGCGTTGCCGCCGAAGAGCTTCTTCGCGGCGGCCTCCGCGCGTTGCGGAGTGACGTCGCGCACGGCGTTTCGGTAGCTATCCCAATAACCGTCGGGGAGCGCGAGCGTGTCTTGCGCGGCGACGAGATCCGCAATCGACGAAATGCTCTCGATGCGAATCGCGAAGATGTCGCTCAAGTAGCGCCCAGCGGTCGACACCTCGGCCGGCTCGATCGGGCCGCGTGCGATCTTGTCGATGTTCTCGAGCAAGCCTTGAATCGCGAGCCCCGTTTTCTTCGTCGCGGTTCCCGCGTACGCGAGGAGCGGCTGTTTGCCGTGCGCGAGCTCGAGGATGGTCGAGCGTGTGCTGTACGCGAGCGACCGCTGCTCGCGGACGTCGGCGAAGAGGCGCGACGCGACGCCTCCGCCGAGCACCTGGTTGGCGACGCGCAGATCGGGCCAGTCGGATGCGTTTCGCGCGGGCGCGAGGGACGCGACGTAGATGTCGCTCTGCTCGCTCTGCGGGCGGCTCGCGAGGATCACGCGGCGCTTCGCGGGCGCGATGGCTTCGGGGAACGACACGGTCGGCACGGCGCCTCCGCGCCACGCGCCGAACGATTTCTTCACCGCGCCCTCCGCGCGCGAAGCGTTCACGTCGCCCGTCACGATGACCTCGACGTTGCCCGGCACGAAGAATTTCCTGTGGAAGTCGCGGAGGGTCTGCTCGGTGATTTTGGCGATCTCGCTCGGCACTTGGTCGTAGTGCGCGTAGGGATTTTGTTCGTTGTAGAGCTCGCGAAAGACGAGGCGCGTCGCGCACCACGCGCCGCTCCCGCGCTCCGCCTCGCGCGCTTCGTCCGCGCGGCGCGCCTTGAGCTTGCGCAGCTCCGCGCCGTCGAAGCGCGGCTCGGTCACGACTTGCGCGAGCAGCGAGAGGGCTTCGTCGAGATGCGACTGAACGACGCCGAGCGAGAGCACGGTGCGATCGAAGTCGACGTCGACCGAGAGCGACGCGCCGAGCGACTCGATGCGCGAAGCGACTTGCGCGGAGGTCATCGCGCGCGTGCCGCCGTCCTTCAACATGTCCGCCGTCATCTGCGCGGCGGCCGGCGCGCCGTATCCCATGCCCGCGAACGCGATCACGCGGATCTGCACGACGGGGAGCGCGCTCGCGGTGACAGTCGCGACGCGAAGTCCGTTGTCGAGGCGCGCGCGAGAGACGGTCGGAAACGGCGACGGCTTCGATTGGAGCGACGCGGGCGGCGCTTCGTGCGCCGACGACTGCGTCGTGTCCATCGCGCCGCGCACCGGAGGAATGGGCACGTCGAGGTGCGGCGGGACCGACGCTTCTCCGCCGCCGCACGCGGCGATCAGAAGCGTGCATACTGCAAATATCGATCGCATGCTCAATGATCCTTCTGCACGGCGCGCGCCGGTGGCTTCACCTCGATGCGCGAGCGCGTCTCGGGTTTGAGGTACTGCGCGGCGACGCGCGCGATGTCCTCCTTCTTCACGGCGAGGTAACGATCGAGCTCGCCCATCAGCAAGTTCGCGTCGCCCCAATAGAGCTCGAACTCCGCGAGCTGCTGCGCCCGCGAGAAGTTCGATTGGAGACCGAAGAGGAAGTGCGCTTCGATGCGGTTGCGGAGCTTCTTCATCTCTTCGTCGCTCGGCGGTGCGTGCTGAATCGCGTGCAGCTCCGCGTCGAACGCGTTCTGCACCTGCTGCACGGTGGACGACGACGCGACCTTGAGCGTGACCATGAACGAGTCGGGGCCGCGGCGATCTTCGGTGCCGGCGTCGACGTCGGTCGCGATCGCGCGTTCGCGGACGAGCTTCGCTTGCAGACGCGAGCTGTCGCCGTCCGTGAGGAGCATCGCGAGGAGCTCGAGCGCGTAGTGATCTTTTTCGCGCGCCGCGGGGATGGGCCAGCCCATCATGATCGCGGGGAGCTCGGCGTGCGCGTCTTCCATCATCGCGTCGCGCGGCGCGGTTTGGCGAGGGAAGGGGCCTGGCGCGTACGGAGGGACGTTCGGCTGCGCGTGGATCGGGCCGAAGTATTTTTGGATCTCGCGCGTCGCTTCGTCGGGATCGAAGTCGCCCGCGACCGCGAGCACGGCGTTGTTCGGCGCGTAGTACGAGTCGTGGAACTTGCGCACCCACTCGAGCTGCGCGGCGTCGAGGTCTTGCATGTTGCCGATCGCGGGGTGCTCGTAAGGCCAGTAGCCCTGGTTCACCATGCTGTCCAAGCGGATCTCGGCGGGCACGTACGGCGCGTTCGACACGCGCATGCGGAACTCTTCCTCGACGACCTTGCGTTGGTTTTCGAAGTTGAACTGCGAGATGTCGAGCGAGCGCATGCGATCGGCCTCGAGCCAAATCGCGAGGGGAAGCTCGCTCTGCGGGAGCATCTCGAAATAGTTCGTGCGGTCTTCGTTCGTCGTGCCGTTGAGCGTGCCGCCGTGGCTCGTGACGAGCTTGAAGTGCTCGCCGCGCGCGACGTTCGCCGAGCCCTGGAACATCATGTGCTCGAACAAATGCGCGAAGCCCGCGTGTCCGCGCTCTTCGTTGCGACCGCCGACGTCGTAGATGACGTCGACTGCGATCGTGGGCGAGGTGTGATCGGGCGCGAGCACCACGCGCAAGCCGTTGTCGAGCTTGCTGCGGCGCACGTCGAGCTTGATGTGCGTCGTCTGCGGCGAGGTCTGCGCGCGCGACGGGAACGCGTGCGCGGGCAGGAGCGCACACGCGACGAGAACGACACGTGCCAACTTCATGGCGACTTCACTAGCACGGAACGAACGCGATGGGACCGCGCCGCACGAGCGCGAAGTACGTCGGCGTCCACATCCGGAAAAATCCGAAATCGAGGATGCTCACGCCGAGCAGAAGCGTCGCGTCGTTCGCGTTCACCGCGACGAGCGGATCGCGCGTGCGGCGCGTGAGCCATCCGTTTTGCGGTACGTCGTAGTCGATCATCAGCGCGCGATCCTTCGGGTACACGCGGTAGTGACCCCACGTGACGGGCACGCCGTGCTTCTTCTTCGGGATGGGCGGACCGTCGATGCCCGTCTGCTCCATGCGCACGTTCCACCCGCGGAGCTCGTGCGTCTCGGGATCTCGGCGGAACGTCTTCGTGAACGTCTTCCACGTGAGCATCTCGAGGATGCGCGGCATCGCGAGGCTCACGCCTTTGAACTCGGTGTCGTCGAGCGCGCCGTCTTCGATCGGGTGACCCTCGTCGAGCACGCGTCGCAAATCGCGACGCGACATCGACAGCAAATCCGCGACCGTGATCACAAGTGCTCGCCCAAGAAGCGCAGCACGTGTCCGTACCAAGCTTCGATGTTGCGCGGTCGGAGGATCCAATGGTTCTCGTCCGGGAAGACGACGAGCTCGCTCTCGACGCCGTGCTCTTGCAGCGCGTCGAACAAGATGAGCGCTTCGCTGACGGGCACGCGGTAGTCCTTCTCGCCGTGGAGCACGAGCGTCGGCGTCTTCCATTTGCCGATGAAGCGGTGAGGGGAGTGACGCTCGAACGCCGCGCGATCCTTCCACGGCGTCGTGCCCATCTCGATCGCGAAGTACGGGCCGTAGTCGCTCGCGCCGCACATCGCTTCGAGGTGGAAGATGCTCGCGTGCGTGACGAGCGCTCGGAAGCGCGTCGTCTGGCCGCCGATGAAGTTGCACATGTACCCGCCGAAGCTCCCACCCATCGCCGCGACGCTCGCGCCGTCGACGTCGTCGCGCTTCTCGAGCGCGTCCGCGACGCACATCAAGTCGTCGTAGCACTGACCTCCCCACGCGTTGTTCCAGATGCCGTCGACGTAGTCCGTGCCGAAGCCGGTCGAGCCGCGCGCGTTCGGGAGCGCGATGGCGTACCCCGCGCTCGCGAGCACGTGCGGGTTCCATCGCCAGTGCCAACCGTCGCCGAAGAATCCGACCGGGCCCCCGTGAATCCACAGGACGGTCTTCGGACGCGCGTTCGTCTCGGGGCGCACGAGCCACGTTTGAACGCGCGCGCCGTCGGAAGCCTGCACGTCGAATTGCGTCGTCTCGTGGGTCGCGAGGTCGGCTTCGTCGAAGCCCGAGAGCGGCGCGAGCATGGTCGGAGCTTGGTCGGCGCGCGCGTCGATCACGAAGAGCTCGGGCGGCGCGCGCAGCGTGTGGCGGATGCCGACGATGCGTCCGTCGTCCGTCGCGACGAGCGCATCGTGCGTCCCGCCGCTCGCGCGCGACGTGACGCGCGTGACCGTATTGGTCTTCGGCGCGATCAGGAACACCGGCACGGCGCCTTCGTCATCGGCGACGCAAGCGATGTCGTCGCCGACCGGCGCGTGCGGAATCGGCCAGCGGTCCCACGACTCGCACAGGACGTGGGTTGCGCCCGACGCCACGTCCGCCACGCACAGCTCCACTTTGCCGTGCCGTTCGCGCGTTCGGCGCTGCCTGTTGAAGTACACGCGCGTCGCGTCGCGCGTGAACACGGGGTGACCGTGCTCGAGCTGCGCGCCGAGCGCGAGGCGACGCTTCGAACCGTCCTTCGCGTCGATGAGGAGAATCGCGAAGTCGATGAGGCGGTCGGTGCTCTCGACGCGCTCGGTGATGACCACGTACGCGCCGTGTTGCGACACGTCGAACGCGACGTCGCCCGTGAAGTGCCGATCGGCGTCCGGCGTGAGATCGCGTCGCCCGTGCTCGTCGTACGCGATGACGTGCGGCCGTGCGCGCCCGAGCCAATGATCCCAATGCCGAATCGGTCCCGATCGACTCGGAAAAAACAAGTCCGTCGGCCCGTGTTTGTCGAGATCCTTCGCGCGCGTGCGCTGGTCGCTTTCCGGGACGCCAGCGAGCACGTCCGCGATGACGACGAGCAGATCGGCGCGCCGCGCGAATTTGAACTCGCTCACGCCGAGCGGCTCGTCGGTCACGCACGTGGGCTCGCCCATGCCGTTCGGGAGGACCCACACCTGATCGCGCTCGCTGTCGTCGTCGCTCGCGGATTCCGCCGGGCGGTTCGAGAGAAAGCCGACGGCGCCGTCGCGCCGAAAGCACGGCGCGCGATCGTTGAACTTGCCGCGCGTGAGCTGCGTCGCGGGGGATCCGTCGAGCGGCACGCGCCACAAGTCCGCGACGTATTTCGCGCGATGCTCCTCGTCGAGGCGCGCGACCGCGGCGACCGCGTAGGTCCCGTCGGGCGACACCGCGACGGACGAAACGCGACCGAGCGAGAGCAAACGTCGAACGTCGAACGGCATGCGCGGAGGATACACGTTTCAGTGCGACGTTCCGTTCGGTCCGTTGCTCGTGGTCTCGTCCGGCGTGCCGTGGATGGCGGCCTTCTGACGCGGGCCCATGGTGTGGCGCGCCGCGCGCGTCGCGAGGCTCTTCTCGACGGCGAGCGAGCGCTGCTCGGCGGTCATCTTTCCGACGCGTCGGGGGGCGAATCCGAACGCCGCTGCGATCGCGCTCTGCTCGCCCGTCGTGTTCACGACGAAGCTCCGGATGGGCTCGATGAG